>Ga0209624_10000088_pt1 | contig 85753 bp, 71 predicted proteins | sample JacPinW_OM2H0_O1_FD_188565 | JGI IMG/M metagenome (GOLD analysis project Ga0209624, IMG submission 188565) | Forest soil microbial communities from Algoma, Ontario, Canada - Jack Pine, Ontario site 1_JW_OM2H0_O1 (SPAdes) (version 2) | ecosystem: Environmental > Terrestrial > Soil > Boreal... | reverse complement strand
AGCGAAACCGCCCCTAGGATACCAACCGCCAGACCTATCCATCGCGGCGTTTCCGTCTCGTGGATTGGCTGGATCGATTCCTCGCTCATAGCATTTTCCTCCGTAAGATGACCCTTGCGTGTTAAGGAAAGCATGTCCGGGGCCAAAACGGCAAAGCGCGGTGCGAGGGCTAAGTATAATGCTGTATTCTATTTGCAGGCTAGAAGTGGTACTTATGGTACCGGGACTACCGCGCCCAGGATGAAAACTTTACGTGGCGCTAATCTTTTCTGCGTGGGGAATATTTTGACCGATTATCGCGTAATGGTCAGATTCCGAAGTGCCGCAATACGCTCGGCTAGGGGTGGATGCGTGCTGAAAAGCCCAGAAAACAGCTGCCGGGGGCTCAGGGGAGCCACTATGAACAGGGAGGCGGTGCTCGGTGGGACATCCATTGGAATGCGCTGGTTGTAGGCGCCCAGCTTCTGCAGAGCGCTGATCAGTCCGTCCGGGTAGCCGACCATCCGAGCTCCGGAGGCATCCGCTTGGTATTCGCGAGTGCGCGAGAGGCCGAGCTGCAGAAGCAGCGCAGCAAACGGCGCAGCGATCAGCAACAGAAGCGCTTCTAAGCCGCCACCGCCCCGTTCGTTATCGCGCCCACCGTAGCCGCCGAAAATCATTCCCCAACGACCCATATATCCGATGTAGCTGATTGCGCCGGCGAGCGTGGCGGCTATCGACGAAGTCAAAATGTCGTAGTTGCGCACGTGCGAGAGCTCGTGAGCGATCACGCCCTCGAGTTCGTCGTCATTCATGAGCTTCAGAAGGCCTTCCGTGACAGCGACCGAGGCGTGATGCGGATTTCGTCCGGTGGCGAATGCATTCGGAGCCGCCTCCGGAATGAGGTAGAGCTTCGGCACGGGAAGATTTGCCTTGGCGGCGAGACGCTCCATCACCGCATAGAGTCGCGGTGCTTGCTCGCGCGTGATCGGCTTGGCGCCTGCGGATGCCAGTGCAATCTTGTCGGAGAAAAAGTAAGCGCCGCCATTCATGACGATCGCGAAGATCAAAGCGATCGTTATGCCGCCGCGGCCGCCAAATGCGCCGAGGAAGAGGAGCAGGAGTGTTAGCGCTGTGAGTAACAATGCTGTCTTGATGGTTTTCACGTGGTGCCACCTTCTAAATTCTCAAATCAATCTTAGCGCGAACAGAAACCACTAAGTGCGCTTCAAAATTATGCAGGCTAGCGGAGTGCACGGTTACGCCGCGCCCGCCTTCGCTGTTTCTCGAGTAAATTTCATCTCCTCACCGGATTTATCTGCTTCGACAATGATGTGTTCGCCAGGAAGTATTTTCCCGTCGAGAATTTGAAGCGCCAGCGGGTCCTGAATCAGGCGTTGAATCGCGCGCTTGAGCGGCCTTGCGCCGTAAACGGGATCGTAACCTTCCTTTAGCAGAAGCTCGCGAGCTGACGGCATGAGCTTCAGTATGATTTTGCGATCTGCGAGCAGAGCAGTGACCTGCGCCAGCTGCAGATCAATGATTCGTTCGATCTGCTTCTTCCCGAGCGGATGGAACATGATGATGTCATCTACCCGGTTCAGAAACTCCGGGCGGAAGACGGCGCGAAGAGCTTCGAGCGCCTCCTCGCGAGCGCGTTTTGGATCTTTCTCAGCCAATTCAAAGATCGAGGCCGAGCCTACGTTCGACGTCATGATGATCAAAGTGTTGCGGAAATCCACGGCGCGGCCCTTTCCGTCGGTCAAGCGGCCGTCATCCAGAATTTGCAGCAGAATGTTGAAGACATCCGGATGCGCTTTCTCGATTTCATCGAGGAGCACTACCGAATAAGGATGCCGGCGAATCTGTTCGGTGAGTTGGCCGCCTTCTTCGTAGCCCACGTATCCGGGAGGCGCGCCGATCATGCGCGCGACGGAATGCTTCTCCATGTATTCGGACATGTCGAGACGAACGAGAGCACGTTCGTCGTCGAAAAGAAACTCGGCGAGCGCTCGCGCAAGTTCAGTTTTCCCGACGCCCGTCGGCCCCATGAAAATAAATGAACCGATTGGCCGCTTCGGATCGGACAGGCCTGAACGACTACGGCGAACCGCGTTCGCTACGTGCTCGAGCGCATCATCTTGCCCGATGACGCGCTGGCGGAGACGCTCTTCCATGTGCACGAGTTTATGGGTTTCGCCTTCGAGCAAGCGCCCGACCGGGATGCCCGTCCACTTGGCGACAATCCGGGCGATTTCCTCGTCGCCTACTTCTTCCTTCAACATCGGATGGCCTTTTTGCAGCGCGCTCAGACGATCCTGCGCCGCCTCCACTTCTTTTTCGGCGGCCGCCAACTTGCCGTAGCGGATTTCCGCCACACGTGCGAGTTCTCCAGCGCGCTCGTAGCGCTGTTCTTCGGATTTCAAACGGTCAATTTCTTCTTTGCCTTTGCGGATGCGCTGGATGGCATCTTTTTCCGTTTGCCAGCGCGCTTTGAGGGCGCTCGATTTTTCTTTGAGGGTGCCAAGTTCCTTCTCGATTTCCCCAAGACGTTCCGTCGAATGCGCATCAGATTCTTTGCGAAGCGCCTGGCGCTCGATCTCAAGCTGCATGATGCGGCGCTCAATTTCGTCAATATCAGCGGGAAGGGAATCAATTTCCATCCGCAGCCCGGCCGCGGCCTCGTCGATCAGGTCAATTGCTTTGTCCGGCAGGAAACGATCGGAAATGTAGCGATTAGAGAGGACGGCGGCCGCGACGATGGCCGAATCTTTGATGCGCACGCCGTGATGAACTTCGTATCTTTCCTTCAGCCCGCGGAGAATGGCGATCGTGTCCTCGACTGACGGCTCGCCCACGAAAACGGGCTGGAAGCGGCGCTCGAGCGCGGGATCTTTTTCAATGTACTTGCGGTACTCATTGAGAGTTGTCGCGCCGATGGAGCGCAGCTCGCCGCGTGCTAGCGCGGGTTTAAGCATGTTAGAAGCATCCATCGAACCTTCTGCCGCGCCAGCGCCGACCAGCGTATGGAGCTCGTCAATAAAGAGAATGATTTGTCCTTCGGAATCCGTGACCTCTTTGAGCACAGCCTTGAGGCGATCCTCGAACTCGCCGCGAAATTTCGCGCCCGCAACGAGCGCCGCGAGATCGAGTGCAACAATACGCTTTGGCTTCAGCACCTCGGGGACATCGCCTGATACGATTCGCTGGGCGAGACCCTCTACGATGGCGGTTTTGCCGACACCAGGCTCGCCGATCAGCACGGGATTATTCTTGGTGCGGCGGGCGAGGATTTGCATAACGCGGCGAATCTCTTCGTCGCGGCCGATCACGGGATCGAGCTTTCCGCGGCGAGCGAGTTCGGTGAGATCACGACCGTACTGCTCGAGAGCGCGATAGGTGGCTTCCGGATTTTGACTCGTGACGCGATGGCTGCCGCGTACGCTGGTTAGCGCTTGCAGAATCGCGTCATGGCTGCAACCGGACTTCACGAGAATCTCGGCGGCAGGATCACGGCCGCCGGATGAAATCGCGAGGAGCAGATGTTCGGTGGAAACGTATTCGTCTTTGAAGCGCGTGGCTTCGTCGAATGCGCGGGAGATCACATCGTTCAGCGATTGGCTGAGATACTGCTGCGACGCCCCCGAAACTTTCGGAAGGCGCTCGATTTGCCGTTCGACTTCTTTGGCTATCGTCTCGGGCGCGACGCCGAGCTTCGAGAGTAGCGGCGGCACTACGCCGTCGCCCTGAGCGACCAGCGCCCAGAGCAAGTGGAGCGGCTCGATTTGTTGTTGCCCCGAGCGCGCGCCCATTTCCTGCGCGGCCTGCAGCGCCTCTTGAGCCTTTACAGTTAGTTTGTCCATTCTCAGCATGGTATTTCTTCCTCAGCTTCGGTCGTTCAGACTAGACGTGCTAGCTCCCACCGTTTCGGGTGATTATACGTTCGTCTGGCCTTGTAAAGACACGAAAGGGGCCGAGCCGATCGAGCGGCCGGCCCCTCGCGGTGTTGGACGCAAATTTACTTTGTGCCGTTCGTGACGTTGACCTTAACTTGCTTCGGCTTCGACTCGGCGCGTTTCGGCATTTCTACGCGAAGCACACCGTTCTTGTATTCGGCCTTGATCGCTTCCGTGTTGACCGTGCTAGGGAGCGTGAAGCTGCGAGTAAACGACCCATACGAGCGTTCCACGCGCAAGTAATTCTCTTCCTTCACTTCTTGTTCGAACTTCCGTTCGCCGTGAATCGAGAGCGTGTTGTTCTCGATGCGGATATCAATGTCCTTCTCGTTGACGTCCGGCAGATCGGCCTTGAGCACGAGCTCATTTTCGGTCTCGTAGATATCAACGGCCGGAGCCCAAGTGGTCAGAGACGAGTCTGTGCCACTACCGGGCAGCGAAGATTCGAAGAGCCGATTCACTTGAGCCTGCAAATTCGAAACATTGCGAAAAGGGTCCCAACGGATTACAGAATTCATTTTGTTTCCTCCGAAGCAGAAGTGTTCGCCATACATCAACGTATCAGCATAATATAATATGCGTGTCTTGTTGTCAAGTATTTTCCAGCGAAATTCCCTCCTCCATGTGGTCGAGCCAGTGGTCTATAAAGCACGTAAAATAATACACTTAAGATAGTGTGTTTCCGGAAGCGTTAGAAGAATCGGATGATCGCGCGATTGCGTTCTCCGCTCAACCACTACGGCGGTCCGGTGCGCGTCATTGGCCGCCTCCGCGACGATCTGAAGAAATAGCGCCTCCGAGATGTGATGGGAGCAGGAGCAGGTGACGAGATATCCGCCTGGGCGGAGGATTTTGAAAGCACGGAGATTGATTTCCTTGTAACCGCGTTGGGCTGCGGGGATGCTTTCGCGGTTTTTGGCGAAAGCGGGGGGGTCGAGGACTACCATATCAAAGCGGCGATCTTCCTCATCGTACTGCTTAAGCACGTCAAACGAATTGGCCTCGCGAAACGACACGTTTTCGATCGCGTTAAGCGCTTGATTTCTTCGAGCGGCGGCGACGGCCGCGGCCGATAGGTCAATGGCTTCGACGCGCACTGCCCGGCGCGACAAAGGCAGAGCAAACCCGCCGTGATAAGAGAAGCAGTCGAGGATTTCGCCGCTTGCATAATTGGCGGCCGCTTGGTGATTTTCCCGCTGATCGAGAAAGCCTCCGGTTTTCTGGCCATGATGCAAATCGTAGATGTATTCGATGCCGCCTTCGCGCGCCTGGACTTCTTGCGGGACGTCACCATGCAGAACGGAAACGCGTTGTTCCAGACCTTCGAGAAGGCGGACCTTTGGATCGTTGCGCTCGATTATTCCGCGCGGTGAAAAAAGCTCGACGAGGAGCTCAACCAGCATCGGCTTGATCCGCTCGACGGACTGGCAAAGATTCTGCATCACGAGGTAATCACCGTAGCGATCGACGACAAGTGAAGGGATCGCGTCCGCTTCGCCGTAGACCAGGCGATACGCCTCGGAATCTGTGACGGTGAGTTTCCGGAATTCGGCAGCAGCAAGAAGCCTTTGTCGAAGAAAGGCGCGGTCTACAGGGAGATCCTCTGGCGTGACGAGACGAATGGAAATTTGGGAGCGATCACTATAGAACGCGCGTCCATGGAAGCGGCCGCGCTCATCGAAGAGGCGCACGACGGCGCCCGGTTCGGCATCAACCCCGCGCACGTCACTGCGATATATCCACTGGTGGCCCGAGCGTAACCGATCTACGCCTCGCGGGCCGATTACGACGCGGTCTTCCGGCACCGGGACAGCCTCACCGACTAAAATAGCCGCGGGATTTCTTCAGGAGCGAAATTTCAAGTGACAGGTGCCCCGCATCGGTTGGGCGAAGCACTCAAAGCACGCGGTGCGCGTCTGATAACACAGAATCCATGAGAAATCCAGAGAGTTCGCGAACGCTTCCGCGCGCCGCTCCGCGAGCCGTTAGAAAGCTATCACGACGCCCGCTGCTACACGCGGCTCGTTCTGGGTGCTCGAATTGAAGTGGGTCAGCAGATAATCGAACTGGATTGCTCGAATGGCTATGTGCGGGAAAATTTTGATGTCAATTCCCACGCCTGCAGCGCCGGCGACAGAGCTGGCCGAGGCGGTGGTGAAGACGCCTCCCGAATTCGTTTCACCGCTTGTCGTTGACTGATGAGCGCCGCCAATCAAAATATGCGCAAATGGAGATACGGGCCCAGGGAGCGAAATCTGAGGTCCGGCCATATAAGTTTGTATATGGACTTCGCTGATGCCCTGCACGTTTCCGTAGTCGGCGCTGAAATCGGCGGTGAGGCCAAACCAGTGAGAAGGCTTGTAGATTCCGGAAAATTCCAGCCCGCTCATGGTGGCTCGGTTGCTAGCAAACTGGACAGGGCAACTCGCAAAGGGACAGGGACCGATCTCTGGCTGCGATACCTGCGGGTAGAGAAACGAATACCCGCCGAAAACTTCGAAATTACTCTGCGCACTACATTTCGCGGGGATGATGAGCCAGACAAAAACTAGCCCGAGTATTGCAATAAGCTTTCGCATGAGTGTTGCCTCCCGCAGGAAGTAATATCTTGCTGTAAGTCGGATGATGCTGATGCGTGGGCGGTTGCAAGTGGCGGAGCTTAACAAAAAGGACCGGCGTTGAGTGCGGCCGAACTATTCACAGGCGCGATGATAAGTTTCTTAGGAGATTGAATGCTGCTCGCGGAACTCGACTATACCCTGCCGCCAGAACGCATCGCGCAGAGGCCACTCGACGAGCGTGACGCTTCGAGGATGTTGCTGCTCGACCGGAGCACCGGCGCTTCGGAAGACCACTTGTTTCGCGAGTTTCCGGAACTTCTAATAGGTGATGAGCTGATCGTCGTGAACAATGCGCGAGTGATTCCCGCTCGACTACTTGGCCGACGCGTTGGCGTACATTCCGGGCCGCATGGCAGGTCTGAAAAAACCAAGCGCGACTTTCTCCAATCCGAGATCGAAGTTCTTCTGGTTCGCCGCTTGGAACCGAATGTGTGGGAGGCACTGGTTCGACCGGGACGCAAAGTCGGAGTAGGCGAAAAAATCATTTTTGGCGACGGAGCGCTCGAAGCCGAGGTCGAAACGCGGGGCGAGTACGGAATTCGGCGATTGCGATTTCGAGCGAAAGGCGACTTTGAAGGAATTCTGAGTCGTCTCGGGCATGTCCCGCTGCCTCCTTACATACATCGCGACGACGATTCATCGGACCGCGAGCGGTATCAGACTCTTTTTGCGAGCCATGCGGGAGCCGTCGCAGCGCCCACCGCCAGTTTGCATTTTTCTCGTGCAATTCTTGACCGCTTGCGCGCGCGAAAAATCGAGATCGTGGAAATCACGCTGGACGTCGGACTCGGTACGTTCGAACCTGTTCGCACAGAGCAACTTGAAGATCATCCTATACATCGCGAAAGCTACGAGATTCCGGAAGCGACCGCAACGGCGATTGAAAGCGCACGCAAGGATGGACGGGCCATTCTAGCGATCGGAACGACGGTAGTCCGAGCGCTCGAAGATTCCGCGGAGAAGAGCCTGCAAATGAACTCTGGCCCACAGACTTCTTGCGTTTTACGCGGACGCGCCGAGGCGGAAATATTTCTATATCCCGGCAAGGAGTTTCGCGTAGTCAGCCAACTGCTCACAAATTTTCATTTACCGAAAACGAGTCTGCTCGCGCTCGTTGCAGCGTTTGCCGGACACAAAAATATTTTGCGCGCGTATGCCCACGCGGTTGAAGCGGGCTACAGGTTCTACAGCTACGGCGACTGCATGCTAATTCGATGAGCAGCCCGGGTGGTTGGCTCGACGAAGAATCGCTTCACATTTGTTGTACGTGGGTGCAATTGCTCGTGGCGTCGTCTATAATGCGCAGCCTGCCCTGGGGGCACGCCTGAATGCGGTATCTTGTTCTCAGCGACATCCACGCCAACATGAGTGGCCTTGAGGCCGCGCTCAAGGCATCAGAAGGGCGCTTCGATAAAGTAGTTTGTCTCGGTGATGTTGTGGGCTACGGCCCTGACCCGAACGAAGTGGTTGATAAAATCCGTGCGCTGAACGCAGTCACGATTCGCGGAAACCACGATAAAGCCGGCAGCGGCCTCGAAGACGCCAGCGACTTCAATCCCGTGGCTCGCGCCGCCGCGATCTGGACGCACGAAATACTTCGACCGGATAATCTCGAATATCTGATGAACCTTCCTACCGGTCCGATCGAGCTCGACGGGATGTCGCTCGTGCATGGCGCGTTGCGCGATGAAGACGAATACGTCTTCACGCAAGCGCAAGCGCTTGACGGACTGCTGGAAGCTCCTTCGCCCATAACGTTTTTTGGGCACACTCATCTTCAGGGCGGATTCGTGTTACGCCGCGATGGCAACGCCGTGGAGCCGCTACGCCTCAAGGTGGCGGCGGATTCGCAGTTTGCTGAAATTCCGCTGGAGCCAGACACGACCTATTTGTTTAATCCTGGATCGGTCGGCCAGCCGCGTGACGGCGACCCGCGCGCCGGGTTCGCGATCGCAGACCTTGGCGGCAAGAAGGTCGAATTCTGGCGAGTGAAGTATGATATTCCCGCGGTTCAAGACAGAATGTTTCGCGCTGGTCTGCCCGAGCCTTTGATTATGCGGATCGCGTTCGGCCGCTGAGGCCTCAGCATCAAGACCATGCCTGACGTACTCCAGACCGAATCTCGAGAGCGAAGTTCATTTCCTATAGCTTTTGCGTTGGGTGCGGCAATTGTGTTGCTGATCGTTGGCGGGCTGGTGCTCGCTTCGCGGCTGACACGCAACAAGGGAGCTGCTTCTGCTGAGCACCTTCCGTTTGGGGCAACGGAACAAGCCGCGGCCGGGAGGATTCATTTTCTCGAGCCGCAGATGGGGCGCGCCTCGAATTTCCTGAATCAGGACGTCACGTACATCGCCGGCGTTATTTCAAATGACGGCGTCGCGACTGTGAAGGAAATCGAAGTGGTATTTGAATTCCACGATCCGTTCAATCAGGTAATTCTGCGCGAGACGCGACGATTACTCGGGACGAACGCACGCCCGTTGGCTGGCGGAGAGCGCCGAGATTTTCAGATATCGCTCGAATACGTTCCTAGCGAATGGAATCAGCAGTACCCCTCGATCCGCGTGACGGGACTCCTCCTTCAGTAGTTTCCCGGCAAGTTTTCTTGGCAAGTTTCCGTTTGAGGCTGAATATCTTCCGGCCGTTTCGCCCGCACAATTTCGGCGGGCGCTCTTTGCGGCACGATTTCGTTTGCCACTTCCTGGTTTGACACTGCAATGGATGACTGGGCTCAAGTCGAACAGACCCTCAGTGCGATGACGGCATCGGGCAGCGTCGAAGTTCACGAAGACGGCCAATGGATTGCCGAACTTTCGGACCTGCACTGTGAAATTCGGCGGGAGGGCAAGCAGCCGCTGGTGCATCTGTGGTCAGACGAGCGCAATCTCGTGCGCCGGATCTTGCGTGTCGCGGAATATGCTCCGGATCACGTTGTCTTCGAAGTGCGGCGTTTCGGCGCAAATAAGCCTGCGCGCCTTGAATTCATCGCTACTGAAGGGCCGCGCCGAAAGAGCCGCGTCAGCGTCGAGAAGTTCCGCGCACGGTTGACGCGGATACTGGCCGAGAATTTCCCCGACTCAAGAATTGATTCTCTTGCCGCATCGCCCGATCTCGAGCATTCGTTCTCCGGCTTGTACGCGCGCGGTGTTATGTCGGAGGGTGGGCACGCGTGGGCGTTTCTCGCCGCGCCGCCGGGATCGAATACAACCGCGGCGGACGGAATTCTCACGTTTGGGCTGCTCTGGCTCGAATGGGTGCGCGAGCACTCGGAGCGCCGCGCCATCGAAGGCCTGCGCTTGTTCGTGCCGGAAGGTACCGCGCGCGAAGTGCGGCATCGCACGAAGGCATTAACCACGGCAGCGCGCGTCGAGATTTTCGAATTAATTGCCGACGAAGAGCGCCTGCGTGCCGTGGACCTGGCCGATACAGGGAATCTAGAGAGCTGGCTTACGCCGCGCCGCGAAATCGAGAATACGGTCGACAGCGCTCGCGAGATTGTCGAGCGCATCCGCTCGATGGACGTACGCGCAGCGGAGCACATCGTGGCGGAAGTGCGTCCCGGCGTTCGAGAAGTTGCTGTGCGTTATCGCGGCCTGGAATTTGCGCGACTGGCCGACGGCCACATCGAAATCGGAGTGGGCGACGACCGAAGAAAATGGAACGGCGGAGCTCCGGGCGTCCTAAAAAAGCTTCTCGGCAATCTCGAACTGCATCGTAACCCGGCCGCCAATCCAACGAACAACAAGTTCTACCGCGCCGCGCCGGAACGCTGGCTAGAAAACATCATCCTGCGTGACCCGTGTGCGCTCGACGCGCAGCTCGATGCGAATTTTCTTTATTCGCAGATGCCTGCATTGGCGGATTCAGACCGCGGCGTGATTGATCTCTTGGGAGTGACGCGGCAGAGACGTCTCGTCGTCGTCGAGCTGAAGGCAACCGAAGAAATTCATTTGCCGTTGCAGGCTGTTGATTACTGGCTACGCGTGCGCGCACATCTTGCCAATGGTGATTTCGAGCGCGGCGGCTATTTTTCGGGGATCGAGATTGATCCAAGACCGCCGCTTGTCTGGCTGGTCGCGCCGGCATTGAGGTTTCATCCCGCCAATGAAATTGTGCTGCGATATTTGTCGCCAGAAATTCAAGTGACGCGCATCGGTTTGAACGAGAATTGGCGCCAAAAATTGCGGGTAGTGTTCCGTCAGTAAAATTAGGTGTTTAGAAAAAAAGAGGGGAAGCAGCCTTGGGTTGCCCTGTGCCGCTTCCCGGGGTGTGTCCTAGAAGTGATTTGAAGGTTTAGATGCATGCCCTGGGAAAAGGTTTCCTCAAAATAACGAAGGGGACCAGACCTCAGTTGCAGGCTCAGTAAAAGAGATACTTACGCCACTTCTCATCCTTATGGCCGATGAGGCGCATCAACTGGCGGGACGTATGCAGAGTGAATGGTCGAGGACGCCGCGCCAACTGCAGTCCGGCTTCTTCGGGAGTCCGATCACCTTTGCGATTGTTGCAGTCGTAGCAGCACGCGACGAGATTCTCCCACGATGAATGCCCACCGCGAGAGCGGGGCATCACGTGATCGAGAGTCAATTCGGACGCGGGCAACGCCTGGCCGCAGAACTGGCAAGTATTCCGGTCGCGTAGAAGAATGTTTTTGCGCGAAAGTGCGCGGCTCTGTTGGGGAATGTGCCGGTATGACAAAAGGCGAATCACGGACGGTACGGCAACGGCGCGCGAACTGGAATGGACTTCAGAAGCGTGGGTCTCTTCGGCCTGCGCCACGCCCTTCAACATCAGGACAAGCGCACGGCGAACTGCGGTGACGTTGATCGGCTCGAAGGTTGCGTTGAGGACAAGGACCGGGGCTTGCATTACCGAGGGACGGCTCGCACGCACCGTGGCTCGGGGCACAGATCCGTCCGCCTGGCCGACGTTGATTCTCGGCCGGGGACGCAACCCGTTCTTGAGGCGGTTGTCCATCACAGCCATCCCTTCTGCCCTTGCCGTCTAGATGCGTCTGAGTACGCGATGCGCTGGGGTCTGGATTTCCAGCCCTGCGGCTAACTCTGCTCCCCAAGACTTACGTAGTATTTGACGCAAGAGGATCGCCAATAGGTTCCGGCCGCGTCAGTTCTGGTACCACGCGCGCCACGGTTATCCCTGTCACGCTCGCTGCTCCGGCCCGCAAAAGCGCCCGCGAACAGGCATCTAGCGTTGCGCCAGTCGTAAATACATCATCTACCAGTAGTATACGTAGCTTGTCAACTTTGGCTCCAGAACGGGTTTCGTAAGCACCACGCACCGAGCGCCACCGCTCTTTCCGAGTGAGCAAGAATTTCTCCGGTCTAGGCTTTGTTCTAACGAGCAGATAACTGCCCAACTTGATGCCTAATCGCCGGGCCAGCGGCTTGGCGATGAGTTCGGCTTGGTTGTAGCCGCGCTCGCGTTGCCGGGCTGGGTGTAACGGGACGGGCACGACGGCGTCGAATTTCAGGTCGGCCAGTTCTCCGCGGACGATATGCTCGAGCTTCGAGGCGAACCACGAACCGATGCGAGTAACTGCGTCGTATTTCAGTAGGACAATGGCCCCGCCCAACGTGTCGTTATAGACGCCGAAACTTCTTGACCGAAGGAATCCATAGACGCCGCGACGGCATAGCTGGCATTGAAGATTCGGATATTGCGCCGCAATTGGCGAAACGAACGGCCGGCCGCAAGAGGCGCACTTCGGCCCGGTGATCGGCTGTACTTCCGCAAAGCAATCTGCGCAAATTGGAATCAGGGACGCGCTCGCCAGCGTCTGACCGCAGATGCGGCACGGAGCCGGAAATACGACCGCGGCGATAGCGTCGAGTGTGTCTTGGAATATCACAAGCGCGATTCGAGCGATTCGGCATGCCCGATAAGACGGCTGATATATGTGCGCAGACACTACTCGAAGTTCGAGGCTCGATATATCCGGGATACTACGGAGTGCTTGTTACGAGAGCGGTCCTGAAGTGTCCCCAAAAGTTCCCACGGCGTTTCTTCAGCCGCGGTAACGCTGCCGCAAACGCCATCAAAGAATTCCTTGCTCCTGTTTTTCCTGGCAAGTGATGCAATAACGCGTCCAGGGCACAGCCTCGAGCCGTTTCTGCTGCAACTCGGAATGGCAACTGATGCATTCGCCGAATTCCTCGTCCTTGATGCGTTCTAACGCATCTTCGACGAGGCCCAGAAGTGAACGAGCATCGTGCGTTTGCCCGAAAAGGAATTCTTTTGTGTAGGAATTCGCAGCCTTATCGGCGAGATCCACCGTGGGATCTTCGTCCGCCTCGCGACCTTCCTGCTCTGTTCGGGCGATCGCTTTTAGGAGCTCTTCACGCCGCGTTTGGAGTTTCTTTTTGTAATAGTCGAGTCGCTTCTTGTCCATGTGCTGATTTCCTGTTCTGCTTTCCAAGATTCCAACCCCTCTAGGTGAGCCCCAATGGGCCAACCAAATCAGGTGATTGTAGCCACCGCTTTACGACAGTGTCAAATCAAGTGAATGTGCGATTTCCCTGCAGCAACTCGGTTACGCCTGAAGTGACTGACATTTGATGCAGTTCGCGGCCGCAGGATTCAGGCGATAACGCGGGCGTTAGGCGCGCTTTGGCGGATATTTGAGATGAAACAGCAAAAAAAGCAACGCGACGCAGAGGAAACAGAAGACGCTGCCCTCCGGTCCCACGGCACCGCCGGTGATCCATCGCGCGCCGTGAAGTGTTGAATGGGAGAGCGCGCCTGCCGTGATAGTGCCGCTGTTCGGAACGGAATAGAGAAACGTCTCGCCCCAATCGAAGCTGCAATGCAGGCCGATAGCGAACCACAAGTTGCCGGTGCGGCGCAGCGTCAGGCAAAAGAAAATGGCGATTACAACCACACTGAGAGCGCCGATGGGCCCCTCGCCCGGATTGGTGAGATGCGCGCCGGCGAACAACGCCGACAGAATGGACGCCGCGGGCCAGAATCCGATTCCTGAGCCGAGCGTATATTGCATGTAGCCGCGAAACGCGAATTCTTCAAACACGCCGACGAGAAAGAACCCGATCAGCCAGAGGACTGCGTTTCGAAAAATTGCCGCACCCGATAGGGCGAGCGGGCCGAACGAATACGCGCCCACTGAAGCGATCAGTCCGATTACGGCCGAAATCGTCGCGATTCCCCATAGCATGCCCTCCCAGAAGCGTTTCCCGAACGCTTGGGACAAGGGCATGCCGTACTCGCCGAATGGGCGCTTCTCGATTAGCGACATGATCCATGCGGCAGCGAGCACGATGAAAGCAACAAGGCTCTCGCTGACGATCAGACCAACGGGGGCAAGCACTCCGCTTGGAGAGCCTGCGAAGTATTTCTGTAACGCGTGAATATGGTGGAGGGCAATGTTGAGCGCGTAGCCCAAGGCGAGCACTATCACGATATAGATGGAAAGGTGCCAGCCTGCGCGAAGTCCGTTTGGACCGATGAACACCACGCCGAGAAGCGGACGCTTTTCTGGTGTTTGACCCGGATTGCTTTGTGGAACGTTTGAATCGCCGATAGAGCTCATGGAATCCATTCTTCCTTAGACGTCGAGCGCCGCGCGTTGTTGCTGCGGACGATGCGGCGCAACTCAGCCGCGCCCCGGCTACGACAAGAGTTCGCGAAGCATACATGCAGCGGGCTAATTCGGGAAGTCCCGAGGCACGGTTGCGGCATCAGTAGCCGGCTGATAGAATCAGCTGTTTGCATGGGGCCGCGAGCGTCGCTAGTTATACTATCGGAGCTCACGACTGCTTTTGTAGTGTCGCGTAAGTTTCGACAGGCGTTCACTTAGGGCCTTTTAAGGACATAAATTGAGGTACGCCTGTCATCGAAACTGGTGCGTCGGCCCTCAGGATTCAGGAGGCTAAGTTTGGCAAAGTACGATCTTGTCATTATCGGAAGCGGTCCCGGCGGGTACGTCGCGGCCATTCGCGCTGGGCAATATGGCCTGAAAACGCTTGTCGTCGAGAAAGATAGCTACGTCGGTGGAACCTGCCTTCATATCGGCTGTATCCCCACCAAAGTGCTGCTCTATCACGCTGAAATCTATGAGAATTTTCAGCGCGCCGCGGAATTTGGATTCGAAGTGAAGGACGTGAAAGTAAATTGGAACGCGATCCTCGAGCGCAAGCAGAAAATCGTCAACAAACATACCAAGGGCATTGAGTTTCTCTTCCGCAAGAGCAAAGTCGAAACGATGACCGGGTGGGGACGTATTGCCGGACCGGGCCGCGTGACCGTCGAGAAAGACGGAAAGACGACAGAGGTCGAGACGAATTTCACCATGGTCGCCACTGGCTCCGATGCCCGGACGCTTCCGGGCGTCGAGATTGACGGCAAGACGATTCTCACAAATCGCGAAATTCTCAACCTGCCGCAGATTCCAAAATCGCTAGTGGTTGTGGGCGCAGGCGCGGTCGGCGTCGAATTTGCGTCGATCTACCGCAGCTTTGGCGCCGAAGTGACAATTCTCGAAATGCTGCCGCGCGCGGTGCCTCTCGAAGATGAAGAGATCTCGGCCGAATTGCAGAAGGCATTCAAGAAGCGTGGTATTCGGATCGAGACGGGAGCGAAAGTTGAATCGGTGAAGAAAGACGCCAAGGGCGTGTCGGTGATCTTCAAAAACAGCGCAGGGAAGTCTGAGACGCTCGCGGCAGAAAAAGTTCTCATCGCCGTGGGACGCCGCCCGCTGACGGAAAACATCAACATCGAAAAAACCGCCGCGAAGCTCGAGCGCGGTTTCGTGCACACGAACGGATACATGGAGACTGCTGAACCGCGTCTCTACGCCATTGGCGACATCGTTGCGGGTCTACCCCAACTCGCGCATGCCGCTTCGATGGAGGGGCTAATCGCCGTCGGAAGAATGGCAGGCAAAGAAGTGCAGCCGTTCGACCGCGGGCGCTGCCCCGCGGCTACATACTGCGAGCCTCAAATCGGCTCGATTGGAATGACCGAGAAGCAGGCGCGCGACGCGGGCATTAAAGTTAAGACTGGCAAATTTCCGTTCGCCGGCAATAGCAAGGCTTCGATCATCGGCCATCATGAGGGATTCGTTAAAGTTGTGGCCGAAGAGAAGTATGGCGAAATACTCGGAGTGCACGCGATCGGGCCGCTGGCGACGGAAATCCTCGCTGAACCAGTGGCGGCGATAGGGCTTGAAGCGACGCTCGACGACATGATGGCGACGATTCACGCGCATCCGACCGTTTGGGAAGCAATGGGCGACGCGTTCAACGCCGTGCGCGGGCTAAGCATCAACGCCTAGAGAAAGCGTATCTGGGCCAAGAGAAAGCATATCTGGAACCTGTGACAAATTCCGCGAACGAATGCTGGCTTATTGATGTCGGGCCTATCGGCTATGGGCCGGCCTGCGATTTGCAGCGTGGCGCTGTCGAAGCCCGCAAAGCGGGCGCCATTCCGGATGTCCTGCTCCTGTGCGAGCATCCGCACGTGATCACGCTAGGTAGGAATGGCAGGCTCGAAAATCTGCGCGCTTCGGATAACGTGCTCCGGCAGAAGCGCATCGAATTTCATCTCTCCGATCGCGGCGGAGACATCACCTATCACGGTCCGGGGCAGATCGTCGGCTATCCAATTCTCGATCTCGCTTCGCACCGCCGCGATGTTCGGTGGTACGTTGATCGTCTCGAAGAAACCATGATTCGCGCTACCCGGGAATTCGGCATCGAAGCAAAGCGGGTCGAAGGTTTTCACGGCATTTGGGTCGACGCACCTGCGGCGCGGCAAAAACTCGACGCACCTGCGGCGCCGGAAAAGCTCGCTGCGCTCGGAGTACATTTGAGCCGCTGGGTGACATCGCACGGATTCGCGTACAACGTCTCGACCGACCTGCGCTATTTTGATTTGATCGTGCCGTGCGGAATTTCCGGTAGGCGCGCCACATCGCTCGAGAAACTTCTGGACCGCGGCGTCCATTCGAGCGAAGTCGCGGAAAAGCTCACACGCCATTTCGGCGAAGTTTTCGAGCGGCGTATGGTGTCGATGTCGCTGAACGAATTCGAAGCGATATTGCCCGAGCGCGACGACCGCGCTGCGCAATTGCTGGGCGAGGCAGCCGCCGCTCGATAACGCAAGAGTGTAGCGCCGCTGCTTTCTTCACCACTTGCCAAGGACGGAGTAGCAGATGAGTCCATCTTCCAACGGAGCCGCGGTCGCACCGGTAACGCGGCAGCAGTGTCTCGACCTCTACTACTACATGCGGCTCAATCGCGCAGTCGAAGACCAGATGATGAAGCTCTTCCGCCAGAACAAGATCGTTGGCGGACTCTACTCGAGCTTGGGCCAGGAAGCGATTTCCGTCGGCACGGCGTACGCGCTGGAAAAACGTGATTGGATGGCGCCGATGATCCGCAATATCGGCGCGCTGCTGGTGAAGGGCGTGAAGCCGCGCGACATCTTTACGCAACACATGGCGAAATTCACTTCGCCTACGCAGGGCAAAGACGGCACGAGCCATTTCGGCGACCTGAAAAATCTGCACATCGTTTCGCCCATCTCGATGCTCGGCGATTTGATACCTGTGATGACGGGCGTCGCAATGGCAGGCCGCTATCTCGGCCAGGATATCGTTACGATGACCTGGATCGGCGACGGCGGCAGCTCGACTGGCGCGTTCCACGAAGGACTCAATCTTGCGGCCACCCAGCGCGCGCCGTTTGTTCTGGTTCTCGAAAACAATCAATGGGCCTATTCGACGCCGGTGAGCCGCCAGGTGCCGGTGCGCGACCTCGCCGAGCGCGGCCGCGCATACGGAATCACATCGGTGACGGTCGACGGCAATGATGCGATCGCCGTGTTCGAGGCCTCGCGTGCGGCCGTCGCGCAGTGCCGCGCGGGAAATGGGCCGGTGCTCATCGAAGCGAAGACGATGCGAATGAAGGGCCACGCGCAGCACGATCCGGCAGAATACGTTCCGAAGGCCATGCGCGAATACTGGGAAGCGCGCGATCCCATCGTCCTCTTCGAAAAATATTTGAACGCAAATAAACTCTGGGACGCCAGGGCGAAGCAGGAAATCGAGGCGCGCATCGCGGCGCTGGTGAAGGAAGATCTCGAATTCGCCGAGAATTCGCCGATGCCTCCGGCGGAGCTGGCCGAGCAGGGCGTTTACTGCGAAGGCTGCCATACGATCGAAGCGGAATGGCATCGGCCAAAGGCCGAAGTGACGCCGCCAAAGTCGAGCGTCGCGGCGGGCTGGAATGTGAAAGATTTCGGTGGGATCGAAAATTCTGCAACCGGCGGCAATGGCGCGAGCGCGCGGCCTGCGGCTAGCCCTATGCATCTATCGGCCGGTAAGGCCGTGCAAAAATCATCCGGCGGGCTCGCGCAGCAATCTTCTTCTCCGAAAAAGCTCGCGCAGCAATCTTCTTCTCCGAAAAAGATTGCTGCAGTTCCCGAGCGACGCCCCTTCGGAAGAGGTCCCAAGGGCAAGAAGGGCGGAGGGCGCTGACGATGGCTCCGGTCACGATGCTCGAAGCGATTCGCCAGGCCATGTTCGAGGAGATGGATCGCGATCCAGCGGTCGTCGCAATCGGCGAAGACATCGGCGTGTACGGCGGCGCTTTCAAAGTTACCGAAGGTTTGCTCGAACGCTTCGGCAACGAGCGCGTGATCGAGACTCCGATCAGCGAAACGGCAATCGTCGGCGCGGCGTGCGGCATGAGCTATCTTGGCCTGCGCCCCATCGTTGAAATGCAGTTCATCGATTTCATCGCCTGCTGCTTCAATCAGGTGACCAACTTCGTCGCGAAAGGGCATTACCTCTGGGGCGCGCCGGCGCCGATGGTGATTCGCGGGCCGTCGGGTGGCGGCGTGCACGGCGGGCCCTTCCACTCCGCGAATCCAGAAATGTATTTCGCACATACACCGGGGCTGAAAATTGTCTATCCCTCGACACCCTACGACGCCAAGGGCTTGCTGAAGTCGGCGGTGCGCGACAACAATCCGGTGCTTTTCTTCGAGCACAAATTTCTCTACCGCCGGGTCAAGGAAGAATTGCCGACGGACGAATATACCGTTCCACTTGGCAAAGCCGTAACGCGCCGCGAGGGTCGCGACCTCACGATTCTAAGTTACGCGGCGATGATGCAAACATCGCTCGACGCCGCGGCCGAACTCGAAAAAGAAGGAATTGAAGCCGAAGTGATCGATTTGCGCACGCTCATGCCGCTCGACAAAGAGGCAATTCTCGCCTCCGTGAAAAAAACGAACAAGCTTCTGATCGTTCACGAGGACACGCGGACGGGCGGAATCGCGGGCGAAATTGCGTCGCTTGTCTGCGAGAATGCATTTGAGGATTTGGACGGGCCGATCGCGCGCGTCACATCGCTCGACACGCCCGTACCGTACGCGCCGACGCTTGAAGAATATTTTCTGCCGAACGCGGCAAAAGTTGCCGCAGCCGCGCGCGAACTGGCAAGATATTAGAGATTCGAGGAGAAGCCGATGGCCGTTGACGTCGTAATGCCGCAGATGGGCGAAAGCATTTTCGAGGGCACGATTACCAAGTGGCTCAAGAAGGCGGGCGACAAAATCGAGCGCGATGAGCCGCTCTTTGAAATTTCGACGGACAAGGTGGACGCGGAAATTCCTTCACCCTCGGCCGGCGTTCTAAAAGAGATCAAAATCGCCGAAGGGCAGACCGTTCCCGTGCAAACCGTCGTCGCGGTAATTGAAGCTGACGGCGCGGGCGCGCGATCAGCCGCTCCATCCGCTCAAGCTCCTGCCTCAGCGGTTGCCAAGGCCGAAGCCCTAGAGGGCGGACCGGCACCTGCTGGTGTCGAAGCGCCGCCGCCCGACGATGAGAAGGCGGCGCCTGGTCCCGTGCCCACGAAGAGTGATCCTCAGGGGCAAAGAGGTGCGCAAAAAACTGCCGCTGCGGCCCCTGCCCCTCCGCGTGCGCCCGATGCCAAGACTGCCTCGTCTGCGCCCCCGGCAAAATCGGCTGCTGCGGATGCGGGGTCGCGAGAGAAAGTGCGCAGCTCTCCGCTGGTGCGCCGGCTCGCGAAAGAGCATGAGGTTGATCTGACGCAGGTGCCGGGAACCGGCGCGGGCGGGCGTGTCAGCAAGAAAGATATTCTGGGCGCCATCGAAGGTGGAGGCGCGCGTACCGAAGCTCCCTCAACGGCCGCGCCTGCCGCTCCGTGGACGGCTCAACCTTCCGTTGGCACGCCCGCGGCTCGCGCGACGATCGAATCCGCCGTGCCACGCGAGAAAATCTACTTCGGCAAGTACGATGTCCAGCCGATGTCCGTGATGCGCCAGAAAATCGCCGAGCACATGGTGCTATCGAAGCGCGTTTCGCCGCACGTGTACTCGGTCGACGAAGTGGACATGACGCCAATCGCCAGTCTGCGCGCAAAGTCGAAAGCGAAATTCGAAGAGAGCGCGGGCACGAAGCTCACGTTCATGCCCTTCTTCGTCCGCGCCGCGGTGGAAGGACTGCGCGCATTTCCCACCGTGAATGCATCGGTGGATGGAACGAACGTCGTCCTGCACAAGGAGTGCAACATCGGCATTGCCGTCGCGCTCGATTGGGGTTTGATCGTGCCGGTGATCAAGAACGCCGAGGAGAAGAATTTCCTTGGCATCGCCCGTTCGATGAACGATTTGGCGGAGCGCGCCCGTTCGAAGAAGTTGAAGCCCGAAGAGGTGGCCGAGAGCACGTTCTCGATCACCAATCCCGGCGTATTCGGCGGCCTGTTCGGCTTGCCGGTGATCAACCAGCCGAATGTGGCCATCCTCGGCCTCGGCGCGATCGAGAAGCGGCCTGTGGTGATTGACGACGCGATCGCCATCCGCTCGATGGTCTACCTCACGCTGAGCTACGACCACCGCGTTGTGGACGGCGCAATTGCGCACCAATTCATGGCCAAGATCAAGCACACGCTCGAGAATTGGACCGAGAGTATTTTGTAGCGCCGCACTGCTTTTCGTGCGGCAGGTTATTCAACGATCATGCCGCACGAAGGACGAATCTTGCCGTAAAATGCCGCACGAAATTCGGACTGCCCTGAGCGGAGTCGAAGGGTGAGGCGCTACAGTTGGTGCATCCGCATCACCGCGTATTGATTTATTCCCGTGACTCCTCGCCCGCATAAACATCCCTGGGGCACGCCGCCCTGGGAAATTGATTTCAAGCCGCCTCGGCGAACTTTGCCCAGGTCCTGCGATTTCGCCGTGGTCGGCGCCGGATTCACGGGGCTCGCGGCAGCGGCCTGGCTGCGCCGCGTCGCTCCTCATTCATCCGTCGTGGTTCTTGAGGCGGCTCACATTGGCGCGGGCGCGAGCGGCAGAACCGGCGGCATGGTGCTGTCGGAATCCGCGGCTGGCGATCTCCCGGGGCTCGGCGATGTGCTCGCCGGCTTCCAGAAAATCCTTCAAACGCTCGGAGTGAAATGTGATCTCACGCTCGATGGCGGGTGGGAGATCGCCCGCCGCGGCGGCCGCAAATCCTCGCCGATTAAGTGGCAGGATTCCGGGACGCTTCGCGTCATCAATGAAGTTCCCGGCGGAACGCTTGATCCCGGAAAACTCGTAAGCGGCCTCGCCCGCGCCGCCCACGACACCGGCGCCGCAATCTTCGAAAACCACCCGGTTGAAAAAGTCGCCTGGGAAAACGTTCCGGAGCTGAAGCTCTCGCGCGGCCGGCTGCGCGCCGGGAAAATTCTGTTTGCAACCAATGCGCTATCGCTCGCCCTTACCGGACTCAAACACGATGGTCAAGCGCGGCTCACGCTCGCGGCCTTATCCGAGCCACTCAGTGAAAAATTCCTCGAAGAGATTGGCCTCGCGGAACGCAAGCCGTTCTACACCACCGACCTGCCGTATCTCTGGGGCCGCGTGCAGCACGACAATTCGATCATCTGGGGCGCGGGACTTGTCACCGCGCCCCGCTCGCGCAATCTCGAACGCGTGGATATCAATGGCAGAATAAGCGCGCGAATGTTTGATTCGCTCGAGAATCGCATCCGGCTCATGCATCCCGCGCTCGCCGACATCCGCTTCATGCGCCGCTGGGGCGGCCCGATTCTGTTTCGAGATAACTGGCGGCCGGTGTTTGAATGGCATCACGAGAGCCGCGACGCGATCGTTCTGGGCGCATTCGCGGGGCACGGCGTGGCGCTTTCAAGTTATCTCGGGAAGTGGGCCGCGGAGGCGCTCGTCGGAGAGCGCGAATTGCCCGGCTGGGGCGCCCATCATCATCCACAGGATCGCTCGCATCATTAAAGTCCGCTTGCGTGGACAAAAGTCCGCTTCACATCATTAAAGTCCACTTCAGTTGACATCGAGCGCGTCGCCTAGTTGATTCGCATGCGCAGCGAATCCGCGAACTTCTCGACGCGGTTGAGCGGCACGATTGCAATCCGCTGTTCCTCAAAGAGCCGCGCCACAAACTGGTGCCGCGGATTTCCGCTCGCCGGCTCAATCTCCGTGACCGCCGTAAATTCCGTCAGCGGCAACCGCGCGCGAATGCGCTCGGCCGTATAGGCGAGGATCTTGGCCTGCGCGGGATCGCGCCCGAGCGGCACCGTTTGCACGAAGCCGCGCGTGCCGTTGAAGCGGTAGCCGTAATCAATCCGCAGCGGATCTCCCGGCTGCGTAAATTCCTCCACTCGCACGCCCCTTTGGACCTTGCCGAGGATGCGATGCCGCCGGAAGACGTCGTTCAATTTCGTGCGGATCCATGCGCGGGTGTTTTCGAGTATTCCCGCCCGGCCCGGCGCCGGCGGAGGCGCCACGTGGTCGCGATAGAGCCGGTCGAGTTCGGCATCGAAATCCTCGGCGAGCACAGCCTTACGCGAGCTGAACTGGATGGCATTCGAAAGTGTGTCGTCGAGTTTCGCAAACGCAACGGGTGCGGCGAGAATCGTCTCCAGCTCCAAGGGAAGCGCGCGCAGGAACGCTTCCTCGGCCGCCGGATGCAGCCGCCGCACGCGCGCGAGTTCGGCGGGCTCTTCAATCAGCCGCGCCTGCCGAAGTTCGCCAGCATTGTCTTCGAGGATCACGCCCACATTCACCCACTCATCGCGGATGATGTTCGGCGTGTAGCGGAGAATCCGATACGTCAGCGTTCGCAGATTGTCTTCAGCCATCGTTCACGTCCAGTTCGGAAAGGGATTTCGCGAAGACTTCCAGGCCGAGCGGATAAGCTCGGGAACGAGCGTCCGGCGCCGGTAAAGCTGCTCGAGCATGCGGTACAGCGCATCCTGGTCGAACTCGTACCAATCGGGAGGGATTTCGCTCGCCGCTTCGTCGAGCGCCTCCTCGCCGATATTCATAATGCGCGCAAGCCATGGTTCGAACGAGTCCATCCCCCGCACGTTGTCGTAAACTCGTTGCCGGGTGTAGATTCCGCGAAGCGGCGCGTCGGGAAAATTCCATTCGCCGGCGTTGAAGCAGAAGCCCTCGTCAATCATCATGGCGCGCATCCGTGGCGGCTCGGACGCGCGGTCGCCGGGCGCACGCGAAGGCCGAAAAAAAACCGCCTGCCGCCCGTTGGTATTGCACGTCCACTTATCGAAGGCCATCATGCCCACGAAACTGTCGAGATTTTCAAGCTCCCGCAACTGTTCGTCGGGAAGAAAATCGTAGACCACCGTCCCCGCCGGATCGCCCGGATATCGCGAACCGAATTGTTGCCCTGCCACGCAGGGCTCGCGCCCTCGCCCGAGCTGTATCACCAGGTCGTCCGTCTGGGCGATCAGTTCGGGACGCACTTCCACTACGCTCGCGCCAGCTACCGGGAGCCCCAATCGCGCCGCCAACCTCGTTCCCAGCAATTCGTTCACCAGGATGCGAACACCCTGCGGGTTGTTCTGGAATTTGACGACATAATAGCTATCGTCTGCGCAGCGCATCAGATGCGATTGCGCTCCACCGCGCATCCGCCGGATTTCTTCCACCGCCAGCGCCATCGGCGCGTATGCTAAACGAGCCTCAAGCACGGCAGCAAGGGAAACATTCTCATATCGGGAACGTAACGAAATGAAACACCTTGCGCGTGCGTTAAGCACGCAATCAGGCGCGAGAAATCAAAGGCGGCAGGATAATCGGAATCAACGGCGCATCATGACCGGCAGGAAAACTAAAACCGCCAGAGCGCTGCAATGAGCCGCGTTCCGGCGGCGCAGGAAATCAAAGCTATCTTTTCTTTTTCTTGGTTTTCTTCGCGGCTTTTTTCTTTGGAGGCGCTTTGGCCTTGGCTTTTTTCTTCGGAGCTGCCTTTGCCTTCTTTGATTTCCTCGCAGGTTTGCGCGCCGCGGCGGGTTTGGGGCGCGAGGGTGCGGCGGGAGCAGCAGGCTCGGTCGCCGGAGCCTCTTCGCCGTCTTCCTCTTCGACAATTACGATTTCTTCTGTCTCTTCTTCGGGCGCGTCGGCGCCGGCACCAGCCTCGTCGTCTTCTTCCTCATAACGGGGCAGATCCTCGCCGTCTTCGTCCTGCATTCTTGTGTCAAACATGGTTTCCTCCGTTCGGGCTGCCTCGTGAACGCTTTTCGCGCCCATCGCGCTTATAAACGCACAGTCCGATCTTTGTCAAGTCGCAAGACTAAGAAGGCCAAAAATCGCCGCGAAAGGGACAATCCCCGCCGCAAAGCGGAACATCGGACGCAAAATTCTGAACAGCTAGAGGTAGGGGAACAGCGTCTGGCAAGCTCAGCGAGCGGCGCCGACCGTAAGGATGTCGCCTGCTTCGAGCTCGCGATCCTTCAGCACCGGGTTTGCCTGGCGCAGGGCAGCCACTGTGGTGCCGTACTCCCGGGCAATCGAAAAGAGGGTCTCGCCCGGCTTCACCCGATGTTGGACATCAGGCTCTGAATGTTGCTGCTGTGCCACGCTCTTCACGTGGCCTTTTTCAGGGACTTCGGCCGACTTTCCCTTTGGATGTGGCAGCGCCGGCTCGCCGCCCGCATAAATCCTCAAGCGCGAGCCGCGGGGCGCCTGGTTGCCGCGGATGCCATTCCAGCGCTTGATGTCCGCTATAGTCACCGAAAATTGCTCAGCAATGCCCGCGAGGGTATCCCCGCGCTGCACCCGATAATGTACGAGTTGTAACGTCGCGGGCGAGGCCGCCGGAATCGTCAGTTTGTCTCCGAGTTCAATGCCGGCGGCAGAGCTTAGATGGTTCGCGTCCTTGATTGCCCCGACCGAAATTCTGTAGCGCTTGGCGATGGACGCGAGCGTCTCGCCTTCCACCACTTCGTGTATTCGCCAGCTCTTCCATTTGTCCGCAGGAATCGTCGCGATGGCCGCCTGAAATTTAGCCGCCGTCCCCACCGGCAACCGCAGCTCGAAGCCCGGCAAATCCGGTGTCACCAGCCGCAGCAATTCCGGGTTCAACATGCGCAAGTCGTCAAGATCCGTCCCCGTGGCATCCGCGGCCAGCCGCAAATCAATGGGATGTCCGGGCTTCACGAGATCCACATCGGGCGGTTTGTCCGGGTCCACCTGCACGCCATAGAGCGGGGGGTCTTTCGCCACCAGAGCCAGCGCCAGAATGATGGGAACGTAATTTTTCGTCTGCTCCGGCAACACATTTCGTTTCTGCAGTTCCCAGAAGTCGGCGTAGCCCGTCCGTTCGATCGCCTTCGTCACATTGCCTGGCCCCGAGTTGTACGCCGCCATCACCAGATACCAGTCGCCGAACATCGCGTAGAGGTCGCGGAGATGATGCGCCGCCGCGTGCGTCGCTTTCTCGGGATCGCTCCGCTCGTCAATCCACCAGCTCCGCGATAAATCGTACTCTTCGCCGCGGTAGGGCATGAATTGCCAGATTCCCCGCGCGCCCGCCCGTGAGACAGCCGTCGGCTGGAAAGCCGATTCGGCCTGTGCGAGATAGATCAAATCCTGCGGCAATCCTTCTTGCCTAAGCACGCGCCGGATCATGTCGTGATAGCGCCCGGCGCGACGCAGGCCCGTCTCCACAATCAACCGGCCGTGCGGCGTCTGGAAGAAACTCAGATATTGCAGGACGGAATCGTTCACAGTCAGCGGAAGATCGTGCGGAACCTTCATCAGTTCCGTTTCCGCCTTTTGCGCGAGGCGAGGGTCGCCCGGCGGCAGCGTTGTCAGGTCGGCGATTTCGTCAATCGGAGCGGGCTCGGACATCGTGTCGTCCGGCGTCACGTTCTCGGCGGACTCGGCATTTTCAAGTGCGTCGGAATGAACCGCATCGAGGATCTGGTCGAAGAGCGCCGCCAGTTGCGGGTCGGAATCCACCGCGATGCCGCTTGCGAGAACCAGGCTCACCGCCTGATCGAAATTTCCACGCGCGGCGTCAAGCTTGCCCGCGTCAAAGGCTTTTTGACCTTCTTCAAAGCGCGCTCGCATCTTGGCCATCAGAATTTCAAGCCGGGAGCGGCGGTCCAGTAGGTTATAGGTCGAGAAATTCAGATTCGCCCGAAGCGGAAGATTCTCAGCTTGCTCGGAAGGCCGCACCGGAACTGGCGCATTGGGGCGAACCCGAATGGTGTTCTTTGAGGAATCGTTACATCCCGCGGCCAAAACAGCGGCCGCAGCCAACATCAATGCGGTTCCTGCTCGTCCACGCTTCGCAGATTTGTTTCCGGGCCGCACGATCCCTCTTTCCGGTCAGACTTCGCCGTCTTCGCGTCGGAATTAAGCCGGTAAGTTTTGAGGACCGGCGCCCGTCTGTGTGGGGCTCCCTGTGGCGGGCCCGAGGGCGGGTAAGGAAAATTGTATGTTTGGAGATGAGTCGCGGTCAATGGTCCGTACGTGGATATATTGCCTGAAAGGGGACAGGGAGTACTACCCGAGAGCCTGCCGCAAATCTTCGATCAAGTCGTCCGCGTCTTCAAGCCCGACAGAGACGCGAACCGTGCCGGGCTCGACACCCGCCTTTCGCAGTTCATCGGGCGACAATCCGTAATGCGAAGTGTAAATCGGAAGAATCACCAGCGACTCGACGCCGCCGAGGCTCGCCGCAAGCAGGAACAATCGCACGTTGTCGCAGAAACGCCGCGCCGCCGGCAATCCTGCCTTGAGATCGAACGCCAGCATGGCTCCGAAGCCGCGCATTTGCTTCCTCGCGAGCTTATGATCGGGATGCGACGCCAATCCTGGATAATGCACGCGCTTTACCTTTCGGTGCCCCTCGAGGTATTTCGCCACGATCATGGCGTTCTCACATTGCTTTCGCACCCGGATGCCGAGCGTCTTCATCCCGCGAATCAGCAGAAACGCCGCCTCGGGATCCATCGAGCCGCCCAAATGAATGATGTTTTCGCGCACGTGATGAATCCACTTTCGGCTGCCCGCAGCCGCGCCCGCTATCACGTCGGAATGCCCGGCCAAATATTTCGTCGCGCTGTGTACCACTACATCGAATCCCATCTCAATCGGCTTCTGCAGCACCGGGCTCGCGAACGTGCCGTCAATGATCGAAACCAGCCCGTGCTTTTTAGCGAACGCCGCTGCTTTCTCCACGTCCACGAGGCGCAACGTGGGATTGGTCGGCGTCTCGATGTACAGCGCCTTCGTTTTGGCGGTGACGAGTTCCTCGATCCCCGCCACATCCGACTCGACGTGCCGCACGACGATTCCAAGGCGCGGAAACGTGTCGCGCATCAGCCGGTACGATCCACCGTACACTTGTCTGGTCGCGATCAACTCATCGCCCGAGCTAAGCACCGCCAGCAGCGTGCTTGATATCGCCGCCATGCCCGACGCGGCCATCACCGCCGCCTCGGCCCCTTCGAGCGCCGCAAGCTTTTCTTCCGCGGTCGTGAGCGTCGGATTGCCGTAGCGAGAATAGATGTAGGCCGAGCTTTTGCCTTCGGCCCAGCGCTTCATCTCCGCCGTGCTCGCGAAGGTGAAATTCGAAGTCCGCGAAATCGTTGTCCCGACCGCCGCGCCGATGCCGTGACGTTTGTCACCAAAGTGGATCGCGGTCGTCGAATCTCCCCAGCGCTTAGGCGTTTTTTTCATGGTAAATCGAGAATGGACTGCGCCGCTGCCCCGTGCAAGCGCCAATTTGGCAAGGTGACGCCGCTGCAGCGTACAAATAATTTTGTGTGGGTATTTTGCGCGCGCCGGTTTTCGTCGGGCTGGTCATAAGACCAGCCCCCTTTAGGTTCGCAACGAGTTACAACCGTCGCGCGGATCGATGAACATACGACATCTCACACGGATCGAGAACCGACGCCGTGCTAGGCCGACGCCGCATGTTCGTCTTCCTCAGTGGCGTGCGGCTTGTGCGCGGCGATCACTTTCTCCGCAAGTTCAGCCGGCAGGAAATCGTAGTGCGAGAATTCCATCGAATAGCTCCCGCGGCCCTGCGTCATTGAAGTCAATTCATTCGCGTAGCTCAACATTTCTGACAGCGGCACCTGCGCCTTGATGTTGACGCTCGATCCTCGCGTCTCGCTTCCGCTGATTCTTCCGCGCCGCCCGCTCAGATGGCCCATCAGGTCGCCGGAGTATTGCTCGGGCGCATACACCTCGACATGCATGATGGGTTCGAGAAGCGCCGGACGCGCCTGCTTCATCCCTTCCTTGAACGCCAGCGAACCCGCAATCTTGAACGCCATATCCGACGAGTCCACGTCGTGATATTTTCCGTCGTAGAGAATTGCCCGAAAATCCACGACAGGGAATCCGGCAAGAAACCCGCGCTCGGCGGAATCGCGAAGTCCTTTTTCGACCGAGGGAATCCAGTTTTTCGGAATCGCGCCGCCAAACACATCATCCACAAATTCTACTCCGGCCCCGCGCGGCAATGGCTCGAGCTTAATCCGGCAAACGCCGAATTGCCCGTGGCCTCCCGTCTGCTTCTTGTGTTTGCCTTCCGCATCGGCCTTGCCGCGGATCGTCTCGCGGTAGGGCACCTTGGGCGGCTTGAGCGTCAACTCGACGTGATAGCGCTTCCGCAACTTCGCAACCACTACTTCGATGTGTTGCTGGCCCGAGCCCGAAAGCAAAAATTCTTTCGTCTGCGGGTCGCGGCTGAACCGCAGCGCCGGATCCTCTTCGAGAATTTTGTGAATCGCAACGCCGATACGATCTTCGTCTGCGCGTGTCTTTGGCTCAATAGCAAAGGTGATGGAAGGCTCGGGAATGCGCGCCGGCGGGTAATAAATCGGCGCAGCCTTGTCGCCGAGCGTGTCGTTCGTCAGCGTATCCTTCAGCTTAGCCACGGCGCCAAGATCGCCGGCATCGAGTTCGGGAATTTCGAGCGCCGTCTTGCCCTGCATGGCGTGGATGTGCTGGAAGCGCTCCTGCGAATTCCGGTTGTAGTTTGGAAGCGTCACGTCGTTCTTCAAAATACCCGACATAACTTTGAAATAACTGATGCGGCCCGCAAAAGGATCGGCCAGCGTCTTGTAAACAAACACCGAGACTGGTTCGTTAGTCGCAATCTTGCGTTCGATCGTATCGCCCTTCTTGTCCGGCTGCTTGTGCCCGGACGCCACCTTGCGCACATCCGGCGCCGGCAAAATCTCGGCGATGAAGTTCATGATCGCGTCGCTTCCAATATTGTGCAGTGCCGAACTGAGCAGCACGGGAAAGATTCGCTTCGCCTGCACGGCTTCGCGCAGGCCTTTTTTAAGGTCATCCGCCGGCAGCGTGCCTTCGTCGAAAAATTCCTGCATCAGCGCGTCGTCGCCCTCGGCGACGATCTCGACCAACTTCTCATGCGCCGCCTTCGCCTCTTCCGCACACTCCGCAGGAATTTCCCCGGCCTTTGCCTTACCGTCGCCATCGGACGTGTAGATAAGCGCTTGCATCGTCACGAGATCGATGACGCCCTTGAATCCTTTTTCCTGCCCGATCGGCAGTTGCACGGGCACCACGCCGCGTCCGAACACTTGATCGAGCGATTGCATCGCGCGCTCGAAGCTCGCCAGTTCGCGATCCATCCAATTAATCACGAACGCGCGCGGGATATCGTATTCGGTGGCGTAGTCCCAGACTTTTTCCGTCACCACTTGCACGCCCGCCACGGGATCAATGACGATCAGCGCCGCATCGGCGGCCACAAGAGAAGCCTTCGTATCGTTGATAAAAGTGCTGTAGCCCGGAGTATCGAGGAAATTTATTTTGAGCTTCTCGGATTGGCCAGGCGGCGTCCATTCGGCGAAAGCGAGCCCGGTGTGAATCGTAATCTTGCGCGCGATTTCTTCTTCGTCCCAATCGGTGACCGTCGAGCCTTCGGTCACTTTGCCGAGGCGCGGCGTCATCCCCGCAGTGAACAGCAACGACGACACGAGCTGCGTTTTCCCCGTATCGCCGTGGCCTACAATGCCAACGTTACGTATCGCACCGGTCGCATAAGTTTTCATGGTTTGCCTCGAATGGTTGGAGCCGGGAGGAAGCGCTTCGCTGCAGTACGTCGTGAGGAACAGTCATGCACATCGTCCCCTGTGAGAACGGGGATGCTAACACACGGTTACGCGCCGTTCAATAATCCAACAATGTTAGCAGCCGGGTTCCAATTTTGGCCGCTTTGGTGGATTATCCCGATTAGCGATTGAGGTTTGCCTCGATGCGAGATGCTGCGTATTGGATCTCCCGTTTGAATCTCACGAAGCACCCGGAAGGTGGATACTATCGCTCGACGTATGCATCGGAATTAACCATCGCAAAGAGTGCGCTGCCGCTGGGATTTACGGGACCGCGCCTCGCGTCCACGGCGATTTATTTTCTTGTTGATGGAACAAACTTTTCCGCGTTTCATCGCCTTCGATCCGACGAAGTCTGGCACTTCTATGCTGGCAGCGCGCTGGTCATCCACGTAATTGATCAGGACGGCCGCGCTTCGGAAATTCTCCTCGGCAGCGATCCGGAATCCGGCGAATCGTTTCAAGGCGTCGTCAAGGCAGGATGCTGGTTCGGCGCGCGCGTCAAAGACAGCCAATCATTCGCGCTGGTCGGCTGCACGATGGCGCCCGGTTTCGACTTCGAAGATTTCGAGCTGGCCGCGCGCGCCCAGCTGACCGGAATGTTCCCCCAGCACCGCGCGTTGATCGAAAAATTGACGCGCGCCTGAGCCGTCACGCAGCTTTAACCGGGCTGTAACATGAATGTAACCAACCCCGCGCCGCCGCCTGCGTATAGTTCTGAGCTTATGAATAGTCCGAAACTTTCATTGACGCGCAGCGAAAGCACGCCCGCCGGGCCGCTCGTCCTTCACTTGAACGGGCCTCTCGTAATGGCCACCACCGCCGATTTTCAGAGCTGTCTTCGCGCGGAGAGCGCGCAAATATTGGTTCTGGATTTTACGAACGTGCCATTCGTGGATTCAGCAGGGCTTGGCGCGCTGATTTCCATTTTTCTGCATTACAAAACGGCTGGACGCAAGCTAGCTCTGGTTGGATTGAATGAAAAATGCCGCGCACTCCTCAAGATGAGCAACGTAGAAAATCTATTTCCCACATTCGCCACTGTAGAGGCTGCCCGCACCGCTCTCGCGTAAATCATTAACAAGCCATATCAAAATCACGCCTTCGCGAGAATGAAATGCATCGCGGCGGCGTTCATGCAATAACGCAATCCCGTCGGCTGCGGTCCATCATCGAACACGTGCCCGAGGTGCGCGTCGCATAAAGTGCACGCCACTTCTGTGCGCGACATCATCAGGCTGTTGTCGCCGCGCTCGTTGATATTTTCCTTCGCGATCGGCGCCCAGAAACTCGGCCAACCCGTGCCGGAATCGTATTTCGTGTCGGAGCTGTAAAGCGCGTTCGCGCAACAAACGCAGCGATAAATCCCTTTATCGTGGCGATTGTAACCCTTGCCGGTGAATGCGATCTCGGTGTCGGCGCGCCGCGTAATGTCGTACTGGTTCGCCGTCAATTGCGCGCGCCATTCCGCATCCGTCTTAACGGCTTTCGCAATCGTCACTACGCCGAGCTTTTTCCCAGCATCATCAAATTGAACGATGGTAACGAGCCCGGGCTTCGCATTCTTGTCGTTAGTCTTCGCAATTGGTCCAGGCCCCGCCCCAAGCCCCAACCAGTTCGGGTGCCTCCAAGAAACCGCTGCAATACCCGCAAACGCCGCCGCCCCAAATAAAAAATCACGCCGGATCATATGTGCCTCATTATTTCACTACCATGAATATACGCCGAAGGCGGTACATTGGATGTTTGAGGGAGTGAAATGGTACGTGCCACAAAAATCTTTCAGGGCACGACTACCTAACTACGGAGCCACGACAAACGAGCCCTCCAGCGCAACATACCCGAACGCCATCCGCGCCGTATTAAACGCGAAACCCGGCGCCCCATGCCTGTCGACCAAAATCAATCCGCCCGTCCCGTGTCCGCGCTGAAGCAAAAGGCGCGTGCACGCCTCAGCCGCGGCCTTCGGCGATTTTCCGGCGCGCAAGAATTCCACCGCGCTTTTCGCCATCACGATTCGCATAATGGCCTCGCCAAGCCCGGTGCACGAAACGCCGCCGGCTTGCGCATCTGCGTAGCACCCGCATCCAATCAGCGGCGAATCGCCCACTCTCCCGGCATGTTTGCAGCAAGTTCCGCCCGTTGAAGTTCCCGCGAAAAGATTGCCGCGCGAATCCATCGCCACCGCGCCGACCGTCCCCATCGCATGATCCACATGAAATTCCGCAGCATGCCGATCTTCACGGCAGCGCCGCCAGGCCATTCGCTCGCGTTCAAGAACGAGTTCTTCGGGATCACAGAGCGGAAGTCCCTGCTCGCGCGCGAATTGTTCCGCTCCCGAGCCTACAAGCATCATGTGTTCGCTCGATTCCAGTACGCTGCGCGCTAGCCGAATCGGATTGCGGATACGCTCGACGGCGGCCACCGCTCCTGCCTTCAACGTCGCGCCATCCATCACGATCGCGTCGAGTTCGATCGTCCCCTCGAGATTCAAATGCGAGCCGATTCCCGCGTCAAATGTCGGATCATCTTCGAGAACGACGATCGCTGCTTCAACGGCATCGAGCGCCTCGCCGCCCTTCGACAAAATCGCCCAGCCCGCTTCGAGTGCGCGCTGGCACCCATTGCGGCAGTCCTCGATCGCAAAGTCGGGAATATTCCAGGCGCCGCCGTGAACGATAAGAGAAGGTTTCAAGTGAGAGTGTTCGAAGCCCCGCTAGAGTTTCGGCCCTACAATTTCGGCCCCTAGAGTTTTGGATAGAGGATCAACGTCAGACTGACAGCAATCAGCAGCGGACCTGCGACCGCAAGGCCCATCCCAAGAAGCATCGCGAGCGTCTTATGCGATCTGCCCGGCCCGGTTTCCGGTGTGAAGGGAGGAGCAGGCGATTTTTGCTCGCGAAGAAGAGAACGGAACACGTGCATGTAGGATGCAAACCAAAATGCCGCTTCACGCCGTGACTGCCACAGCAGATCGAGCCCTGCGCAAAAAATAATCACGCCAACAACGGCGAGCAAACGCGGATGCACCGCTATCCTCCTCGATGTGCCGTGCGGCTGATCAACGCCGGGGCATCGCGCACATCGCGTGCGGCGGCGAGTTCCCGTTGCGCATTTGCCTGAGCAATGGCCGTTTCATCAGCCTCAGGCTCGACTTTCGTGCGTTGCCACGTGTAAATGATCCGGTGTATCACCGTGATATTCGGGCCGATAGCCAGGATCCACAGCACAAGCGGCATCCGGTTCGCCAGCCCTCCAATAATCATCAGCACGATCCGCTCGGGCCGCTCCCAGAACCCCACTTCGACTTTCCCGATCAGGGATTCCGCGCGCGCTCGCGCATAGCTCACCATCACGGCGCCCGACATCGCGATTCCCGCAAGACACGCGTACGCGAACCGATTTACCTGCGAGTAATAAATCAGCAAGCCGAGGAAAAGAATCAAATCTGAATAACGATCGAGGATGGAGTCGAGAAACCCGCCGAAGTTGGTGACCCGCCCCTGCTTTCGCGCCACAGGGCCGTCCACGATGTCGAAAAACCCCGCAAAAATCATCATGCCGCTCGCGGCCGCAAAGCGTCCGGCGCCAAAGAGAATTCCCGCCCAAAGATTGAGGATGAGGCTCGACCAGGTGAGTAGATTCGGAGGGACTCCCGTCGCCGCAATACCTGCGACGATTCGTTCGAGCAGCCACTCGAACGGCTGTGCGATGCGTCGCGTCAGCATCGTCCCGAGTTCCTAATCTTCTTCGTAAATAGTTTGAAGGCGCACAACTTCGAATTCCTTGGTTCCCGCCGGCGTAATCACCGTGATTTCATCACCGACTTTCTTGCCCAGGAGCGCCTTGCCGATCGGCGACGTGGTGGAGATCATTCCGTGCGACGCATCGGCTTCTTCCGCAGTAACCAGCTTATACTCCACTTCTTGCGATTTCTTCAAGTCCAGTAGTCGGAGTCGTGATCCATAGGCGGCACGGTCTTTCGGCAGGCTATCGAGATTCAGCATGGCCAGATCGGCCATACGCTGGTGAAGCTGGCCGAGGCGTGCGCTGACGAAAGATTGGCGCTCCTTCGCATATTTATATTCGGCATTCTCAGAGAGGTCGCCGTGAGCGCGCGCCTTCATCAACTCTTTTGGCAGCTCATTATGGAACTCGAACTCGAGCACCTTGATTTCGTCGAGCAGTTTTTGCCGGATTTTATCCGCGATATTGATCATAGTGCGTTTGCGAGCCGTCCCTTGCCGCGCGTGAGCTCGACCCATTCTTTGAACCCGCCTCGATTATAGAGATTTGTTTCTCGCTCCGCAAACGTGGCCCGAGTGGAGTATCGATATTGTTGACCTAGAAAGAGTTGCGCGAGCGCCAAGCCTCTCCCAACGATTCTTATTTGCAAAGAATCGTGTTTTGCAGATCAATTACGATTTTCCCCGGCCTGAATGCGCTCGTGAAGTGAAAGGAAGTTTCCGGGCTCGTCGTAATCACCGTTCCGAGCAATGTCGGCTTCGTGCCCGCGCGAGTGGCATAGAGCGGAATTGCTTCAGTGAAATAGTCCGGCACGTCATCCTGTTTGAGTTTCCCCGTGACCAAAAATCCCTGCCCCCGAGGCCGCGTCTGGAATTCAACGCTGTAACGCGGAATTCCAGTGTCGCGCACCCATTCTTCGAAAAACCAATCGAGCCGGTGATTGCCTTCCAAATCCATCGCCGGCGTCATCCGTTTCTCAGCTGCATGCTGCAAATCATTCGTCGTGACGGGTTGAAAGCGATGATCGTCGAGCGCGGATCGCAGCATCTGCTCGAATTTCGCGTCGGGAGATTTCGCGTTCGGTTCTCGCAACATCACCCGCAGCATGTGAATCACCCACGTCCCTTTCCCGTAGATGATCTCCTCATAAGCTCTCGGTGTTTTCGACGAGTTCAGCCGGTGGCCAAGCGTGAGCGGGCCCGCCGCTTCATCCGTCTCGTCCGTGCCCGCAGGGATCGTGAGCAATTGTGTCCGGAAATGATTGAGCCAAGTCGTAAGAATGTGCGCGGCAGGCTTCTTGTTGTCGGCGTACATCAGCGCTTCATAATTCGCTATCGCCTCGTATAGCCATCCATCGCGGTAGCTCGCTGCCGCCGACTGGTTCCCCCACCATTGGTGCGCCGTTTCGTGGAAAGGAAGCAGCTCCGCGATTTCGTCCTGTTCCCGGCGATTTACTCCCGCAACTTCTTGCGCCTCGCGAGGCAGGTACGCCAGCGTCGAAAGATAGACCAGCCCCGGCCATCCCTGCCCGAAATCCCCGGGAATCGGCGCCACATCCAGCTCGTCGAATGGAAATGGCCCGTTGATTCCCTCGAGATAGCGAATGCCATCGGTAAAGACAGCTCCCAAATGTTTCAGCACCCCCGAGGGACTCGGCGGCGCTCCCGGCGCAATGGACATTATTTCTCCGAATGGATCTTTGATGGAAGCGCCCTCAGCGCCCTCTGACATGCGCATCGTGTCCGCCATCGCGTGCGAGCGCAGCCTCTCGACAATCCATTCGTCCAGCTGATGGTTTGCGTAAAGTTGGATCGCAGGCTTTCCCGTGCCGGCGCTCTGTTTCTCGTATTCGCCCAAATTAAATCCGGCCACCGCAATTTGCTGAGGAGTAATCCAATGCCCAATTCGCCGACCGCCCTCTTCGCGCTCGTCGGTTTCGTGGCCTGTGGCCACCAGCTTGAGCCGTCGCGGCCAGCGAAACGTCAAATCGAATCGCGCAAATTGTCCCGCATGGCTCGCGTGTGGATACCAGCTTCCCCGGTCGCCAACGAAATAAACGCCGTTCCCCGTATCGCTGATCACGCTCCCGCGATATTTCACTTCGAGCTGAATCTCCTCCTGCGCGCGCGTGGCCGCCGGCAGGACCACGTACAGCGCGTCATTCCCGCGCGATGCGATTTCCTGCTGGCTCAAATCCTCATTCTGAAAGAATGTAAGCGAAGGTCCGCCTTCCGCTGACACGCTTTCCACCGAAAGCGCCCGCGATAGCTCGAGGCGTATCATCCGCTCTCCATCGCGCCGCATCTTCAGCTCCAGGTGCGCGTCGCCCGAAAGCGAGAGATCCTCGGCGATCGTCGTGTCCACTCGATAGGCCACCGGTGATAGATTTTCCACCGCACTCGGAACGTCTGCCGGCGTAAACGATGCCCAGATGTCGTAGCGTCCCTGTCCGCGTCCCGCCGTCGGTTGCCCGATCATGATTGGCTCCGCCAACCGCCGATCAACGAGGGCGTCAAACGGCCCCACGCGCGAGCCGCCAACCGTCGCGGCAAAGTATGGCTGCGGATCGCTCGAGAGCCAGTCGAACATGATTCGCACTGAATGCGCCGGATTCAAATTCGTAATCGCCGTATTCCAGCTATCGGCAAACGCTGGATCGCCCGCCACTTCGGCCTTCGCAGTCTCCAATTCGCTCTCGAGAACCGATGCCGTATCGTCGGTGAAGCGCAGATACGCGCGTGAGAACGGCTGATCGAGAATCGGCACGCCCAGAAATTCCGCGAGGGACCTGCGTTCTGCCACATCGCGAGGCAGCGCCACGATGCTGCCTCGACCCGTGAAAACTGCTCCCGTCACCCGGTTATCAAGTGGCCGCAGGAAGGCCAGCTTGCCTTCATTCAACGTAATGTCGAACACGCTGCGCTTTAAATGCAGCTCGCGAACGCCGAACACCCGCGAGCCGTTCACGCGCAGCTCGTTCAGCGTTTGGTAAAGAGCTTTCGGATCTGCGGTCGCGGTCGCAGCTTGGGCATTCGGCATCGTTGATCGAACAGGGCGGGCGCACACGCAAGCGACGAACACTCCCAGTGCGAGCGCAAATCGGAATGAAATACGCATCATTTTGACTGTAACAAGTAGGACATCGGGCGGCAAGCCGCGCGGGGACCTGATTCTGACGCTCTGCTAGACTTCTTTCGTGCGATTCGCAGTGCCAGCCGCGCTACTCCTATTGCTTGCCGTGTCTGCGGTCTCTGCGGATACGATTGTGCTGAAGAACGGCCGGCGCATCGTTGCCTCCAATGTCGTCGAAGCAAACGGCCGCGTCAGCTACGAAACCCCCGCCGGCGAACTCGCCATCCCGCAATCCATCGTTGCCCGCGTGGAACGAAACAATCTCGCACCAGTTTCGTTGGCAGATTCCACGCCCCCGGTTAGTGCGCCTCGCGTGGATGTCGGCGCCGGATACGCGGATGCGGCTGCCGGCGCCGTTCGCGATAGCACGGTGGATGCGACGTATCTCTCCCATCTCGAGATTGACGCTCGTGGCGGCGATCCCACAGCCGTCGCGAAAGTGGCCGCCGCGCATCACGCTGCCGCTCAGTTCCTCCTCGCCAAAGGCGATCTCGATAGTGCTGCCTCGCACTACCGGCAGGCGCTCACCTTCGCGCCCAACAACGTTCCGCTGCTCCTCAATCTCGCCATGATTGATCTTCGCGAAAGCGAATTCACCGCCGCGATGGAGCCACTCGATCACGCCCGCCGCATCGAGCCGGATTCCGCTGACGTGGCGAAGCTGATGGGCTGGGCATATTACGGCGCCAATAAACTCGATCAGGCCGTTGCCGAATGGAAGCGCGCCCAGCAACTCCGTCCCGATGAGGAAGTGGCCAGCGCGCTCGCGAAAGCTGAACGCGATCGCCAGGAAGAAGCCGGATACCGCGAGGGCGAGACCTCGCATTTCTCATTGAAATATTCCGGTGCGGCTGCTCCGGATCTCGCGAGCGCAATCCTGCACGTTCTCGAAGATCACTTTCGCGATCTCGAATCTCAACTTGATTACACGCCGCCCGAGCGCATCGGCGTGATTCTCTACACCAACGAAGCTTTCGCTGACATTACGCGCGCTCCTGGCTGGGCCGGCGCCATCAACGACGGCCGCATCCGCGTGCCCGTGCAAGGTCTCACTTCAGTTACCAACGATTTGAGCCGCGTCCTGAAACACGAATTGACGCACAGCTTCGTCGGTCAGAAAACGCGCGGCCGCGCCCCGACGTGGCTTCAGGAAGGTCTCGCGCAATGGATGGAAGGCCGCCGCAGCCGCGACGCTGCTTCTGCGCTCGTTCAAATCGCCGACAAGAAAGCCGCGGAACCATTCGGACAAATGGAAGGATCGTGGATGGGTCTCTCCGGCGATTCCGCCACATATTCCTACGCATGGTCGCTCGCCGCCGTCGAATCCATCATCCGCGAAGGCGGTATGGGCGACATCGAAAAGCTCCTCGACCACATCGCCACTGAGCCCTCCACCGAACTCGCCCTGCGAGATTCGCTGCGCATGAGCTACGCCGATCTCGCCCAGCAAACCACCAGCTATCTCCGCCACGAATACCTGCGCTGATGTAACGAATTTATTCTTGCGCTGCGGCGCATAACACGCACAAGGGCTGACCTGCAATCGTAGCGCCGGCATCTTGCCGGCGTTCTTGACTCTTTGACTCAATGTTGCCGTGAACAAAAGTCCGACAGAAAGCCGGCGTGATGCACCTCGACTTCAGTTCTTACAGAGTCGCCAACAAGCCTGCAATGAGCGCAGCACGCTGCGTCAACGCACGAACGAAAACAAATTCACGCGGGCTATGCGCGCCATCTCCAACTGCTCCCATTCCATCAAGCGTCGGCACGCCCATCGCAGCAGTCAAACTGCCATCGGATCCGCCGCCAGTAGATGCTTCTCCCAATTCAAAACCCAATTCCTTCGCGATTTCTCGAGCGTGATAAAACAGCGCTTCAACCGCAGGCGTCCGTTCGAGGGGCGGCCGGTTCATCCCCCCGCGCACGACGATTCGAGCGCCCTTTATCACCGGCTTGAGGTTGAAAAGTTTCTTTTCGAGCGCTTTTGCGTCCGCGGCATGCGAGAACCGCACGTCCACTTCGGCGCGCGCAAAATCAGGAACCACATTCGCTCCAGTGCCGCTCGAAATCACGTTCGCCTGCACCGTAATTCCACGCCGTGGATTGTTCATCTTGATCAGCCGCGCCATCTGAAACGCCAGTTCGTGCGCGGCATTCACGCCTTGTTCGGGATTAATTCCCGCATGCGCAGCGCGCCCATGAATTTCTAATATAAGCTCACCAATTCCTTTGCGCCGGGTCTTGGCGCGCCCATCAATCCCATACGGCGGCTCGAGCACCAGCACGGCATCGCTGCGCCGCGCCTCGTCAGCAATCGCGCGCCGCGACGCATCACTCCCAATCTCTTCATCGCTCGTCCAAAGAAACACCAACTTCCGCGCGATCGGCACGCGCGCCGCACGCAGCGCATCAACAGCGAAAAGCGCCAGCGCCAATCCGCCCTTCATGTCGAATGTAGCTGGCCCCCACGCGCGCCCGCCCGAAATGCGAAACGGCATTTTCTCAATCGTGCCGATGGGATAAACGGTATCGAGATGCCCGAGAATCATGATCTGCCTGCGCGTTTTGGTGTGCGCGGACGAAGAAGGCGAGATTTCCGCGCGAACGACGTCGCCGCGCTTCGCATTCCGCAGAACGCGCACGTCAGCGCCGCGTTTCCGCCACTCCTTCGCCACTCGCGCTCCGCAACGGTCCACCGCGGCTTTATCGTGGCTAGGGGACTCGATTTCAACGAGCTCGCGCAGCAATCGCAAAATCGCGCGCTCCCGCCCGCGCGTGAATTCGAGAAGGGAGCGCAACGAAGATGCGGAAATTTCCGAGAAAGTCATGGCGCTCGGTATGCTACCAGCTTAGCCGCGCCTCACGAAGAGCGCGAATCTCGCCGCCCTACTCGTGTCGCAACGCCACCAACGGATCAACGCTATTCGCGCGGCGCGCCGGCAGGAACGACGCGAGAATCCCCACTCCCGCCAACAGCGCGGCAACCGTCACGTACGTGATTGGATCGAGCGCGCTGATCTCATAAAGAAAACTGTGCAACACGCGCGTTAATGCCAGCGATGCTGCAAATCCCACGCCGATTCCGATGAGAGCCAATCGCAATCCCTCCCCGGTTACCAGTCGAAATACTTCCTTCGGCTGCGCGCCTAACGCAATCCGAATTCCGATCTCATGCAGCCGCTGCGTAACCGAATACGACATCACGCCATAAATCCCGATTGTCGAAAGCAGCAACGCGAGCAGCGCGAACAGCCCAAGAAGCAACGTGCGAAACCGTGGCTGCGCGGCCGACGCCGTCATGTTGTCTTCCATCGTGCGCACTTTCACCAGCGGCTGATTCTTATCGATTCCGGCCAGCACGCCGCGCAATGCCGAAGCCTCCGCCGCCGGATCAACGCCCGTTCTCAAAACGATCGACAGCGCAAATACGGGCAGCACCGCATCGGCTTGCTTATATGGCAAGTACATTTCCGCCTGCGGGTCCGTTCCGAGCCCCCGCCGCACGTCCCCGACCACCCCCACAATCTCCATCCACGGCACCGTTTGATCGGGCGTCGCGCCTAGCTGCATGCGCTTTCCCAGAGGCGATTCACCGCCAAAATATTCTTTCGCGAACGATGTGTTCACCACCACGGCTCCGGGCGCTTTCTCATCGTCGGTGCGTCTGATGTTTCGCCCCGCCATCAGCGGTACCCCAAGCGTCTCCATATAATCCTCGGAGATCGTCCGGTAGCCTGCGGCGATGTATTCGTGCGGACTCTTCGGCGGCCTGCCGTAAATATTGAAGTGAATCAGCCCGCCATTGCCGCTCATGGGCAGAAACGATGCAGCTCCGGCCGAACGAACTCCGGGAATTTCGCGCGCGCTTTCAAGCAGGCGATCGAAGAACGCGAACCGTTGTTCCGGCTTCGGATACGCGTTCCGCGAGAGCGGAACATCCGCAACCAAAAGATGATCGGGCACAAATCCAGCCGCCGCGGTTTGCATTCGTTCGAAGCTGCGAAGCAGAAGTCCTGCGCCGACGAGCAGCAGCATCGCAATGGCGAATTCCGAAATCACCAGCGCCGAACGCAGCCGGTGATTCGCCGCGCCCGCAGACGTGCTCCGGCCACTTTCGTTCAGCGCCTCGCGAATATCGAGGCTCGCCGTTCGCAATGCCGGCAGCAAGCCGAACAAAATTCCCGTCAGCAACGATGCCCCTATCGTGAACGCCAGCACCCAGCGGTCAATGTGAATTCCGCTCGCATCCGGCACGGCGCTCGCCGAAAGCCGCAGCAACGGATCGAGCGACAGGCTGGCGATCCAAAGCCCTAGCGCCCCTCCGGCCACCGCGATGATGACGCTCTCCGTAAGAAGTTGCCTGACCACGCGCAGACGGCTCGCTCCGAGCGCCGTACGTATGGCGATTTCCCTCGCGCGCGATGCGGCCCGCGCCAGCAGCAAATTTGCCACGTTTGCGCATGCAATCAGCAAAATAAATCCCACCGCGCACAACAGAACCAGCAGCGCCGGCCTCACCGTTTGAACCGTCTGCTCCTGCAACTTCACCACGTCGGCGCTGATCCCAGTGTTGTAGTCCGGATACTGCTTCTCGAGGCGCGCCGTGATTCCTTTCATCTCCGCGTCCGCCTGCTGAATCGTAGCTTCCGGTTTCAGCCGCGCCACCGCAAAAATTCCCGGATGCCAGTTGCGATCGTCAGGCAAAGTTTTGGCCCACGGTTCAAACGGAACGTAAACGTCTGCGGGCTGAAGAAATTGGAATCCGGGCGGCAGCACTCCAATCAACGTGTAAGGTTTCGAGCTTAGGTCGATCGGTTTACCGAGCCAATCCTTCGAGCCGCCGAATCGCCGCTGCCATAGCGCGTAACTGATGATTGCCACCGGGGCGCCTTCGGGCCGATCTTCTTCCGGCATAAAATTTCGGCCCGCGATTGGCGTGACGCCGAGGAGTGGAAAGAAGCCCGCCGTCGTGTACCGCGCCGTGAGCAATTCCGGCTCGCCCATGCCCGTCAGCGTCATGCCGGTGAGGCACGATGCTTGCACAGATTCGAACGAGTGGCTTTGATCGCGCCAGTCCCTATAATTTTCGTAAGACGTCGAATTTGTCGGGTACTGGCTTTTTTCCCGCACCAGCACTACTCGCGACGGATCCTGGAACGCCAGCGGCCGCAACAGTACCGCGTTCACCACGGTAAATATCGCCGTGTTCGCGCCAATGCCCAGCGCCAGTGTCAGCACAGCCACTGCGGTGAAGCCTGGCGCCTTCCGCAGCGAGCGCAACCCGAAACGCAAGTCCTGCCAAAACGTCCTCATCGAGCGCTCTCTCCCGACTTTCGCGAGTTCACATTAACCGCCGATAGTTTTGACGCGCGCGCATTCGAAATGGTACTGCGCGGCCGGAGGATGCGGCTTCATATCAGCCCTCTCCTCTGCTCGCTGCTGCGCGCTCTAAAAACGAGTCCACCGAGTACCCCGATTTGTATCGAGTAGGATCAGTATCGACCGTTTGTTTTGTTAGAGTTAGGAAACTTTCTAATCGCAAGTTGTATCGAGTAGAAATCGTCGAGGATAGCGTTTGCATCCCCCGTCTTGCCGCCTCGCGCTGATTATGTTCGTCATAGCTCTGCACCCAACGTAAATGAATGCGATGAATCGCGCAAGAGCGGGCTTTGTAAGGGTCCTAGTATCCTCTGCGGAACTACGGAGTGATGAATTTGGGCTCAATCGGCTGCTCGTCACGACATCTTTAGCGCGAGGATCCCATGAAGCATCTTCTGGGCCATCTTGGCCGCTCGAGGCGCTTTGGGCACGCCGACCATCGTTTCGCTCCCACGTTCTTTCGTATAGAATTAGAGGATTGTGCATAACCATTTTCCGGCACGGCATCCACGCTGAGGAACACAATGATCCTGGACACCAACGCCATCCAGAGAATTCTCCCGCACCGCTACCCATTCCTGATGGTGGACGCCATCCTGGAAATGGAACCAAAGAAGCGCATCGTCGGCATAAAGAACGTCACGATCAACGAAGACTATTTCGTCGGCCATTTCCCTTCGCAGCCGATTATGCCGGGCGTATTGATCATCGAGTCCATGGCGCAGACCGGCGGCCTTCTATTGCTTCAGGAGGTGCAAGATCGCGACCAGAAGTTGCTCTACTTCGTTGCAATTGATAACGCGCGCTTCCGCCGGCCGGTGGTTCCCGGAGATCAATTGGTGGTCGAAGTCATCGTCGTCGCATTTCGCGGCGATTTCTGCAAGCTGACGGGGCGGGCCACGGTCAACGGCGAACTCGCGGCGGAAGCGACGCTCATGTGCAAGATGGTGGATCGCGAGCCCGCCTCCGATGTAGCTTCGCCCGCGGCTGCCGCGAAATCCTAGAAGCGAAAAGCGCGATCACGCAACCGATGAGCGAATTTCATCCTCACGCTGTGATTTCTCCGCACGCGCGGCTGGGCGCCGGAGTCCGCATCGGCGCATTCGCCGTCGTTGGCGACGAAGTGGAACTTGGCGATGGATGTATTCTCGAGCATCACGCCGTAGTCGAAGGCCCCTCACGCCTCGGAAAAAATAATCGCCTGTATCCATTTGCTGTAGTCGGCGGCGATCCGCAGGATCTAACGTACGCTGGGCAGCGCGTGTCGCTCGAAGTCGGCGACGACAACATCTTTCGCGAATTTTGCACCGTGAGCCGCGGCACCGTGAAGGGCGGCAGCGTTACGCGCGTCGGCAATCACAATCTCGTCATGTCTTACGCGCACATAGGCCACGATAGTCAGGTCGGCAGCCACACAATTTTCGTCAATGGCGCCACGCTCGCCGGCCACGTCATCGTGGACGATCACGCCACCGTCGGCGCTTTTTCTCCTGTGCAGCAATTCTGCCGCATCGGCCGCCACGCCTACGTCGGCGCATACACCGTGATCACGCAGGATGTGCTTCCATTTGCAAAAATCGTCGCGCCCCGCGAAACGCGCTGCTACGGCCTCAATACCATCGGCCTGGAACGCGCGGGCTTCACTCGCGAGCGTCTCGATTCTCTCGAGCAGGCTTTCCGTTTCTTTCTGCGCTCCAATCTGAACACGACGCAAGCCATCGAAAAGATGCGCGAAACCCTCTCCGCCTCGCCGGACGTCCAATACCTAATAGAATTCATCGGGTCCGCAAAAAACGGAGTCATCAAGTAGAAATATGCCGGCAAATCCAGAAACGGCCGTCGCGACGAACTGGGGCCTGATCGCAGGCAACGGCGATTTTCCGTTTCTCGTGCTCGAAGGCGCGCGCAGCCGTGGCATTGACATGGCCGTCATCGCGATTAAAGAAGAAGCTTCGCCCGAACTCGCGCAACGCGCCGGCCGTTTGCACTGGGTGAGCCTGGGCGAGCTCAGCCGCACAATCGAATTGCTGCATCAGGAAGGTGTGCAGCACGCCGTGATGGCCGGGCAGGTAAAGCACAACAAAATATTCAGTGCGATTCGTCCGGATTGGAAACTCGCCAAGCTACTGCTGTCGCTACCGGTGAAAAATACGGACTCGTTAATCGGCGCAGTCGCCCGTGTTCTCCATGACGAAGGCATCGAGCTCGTGGATTCGACGAAATTTCTCGGCACGCTCCTGCCCGCCGAAGGCATTTTGACGCGGCGCTCGCCCGATCAATCCGAATCCGCTGATATCGCCTATGGCCGTCACGTCGCGCAGCAAATCGCCGCGCTCGATCTCGGCCAGACTGTCGTCGTCCGCGATCGCGCCTGCGTCGCCATCGAAGCCATGGAAGGCACTGACGAAACCATCGAGCGCGCCGCGCGAATCACCGGCGGCCAGCGCATTGTCGTCGTCAAAGTGAGCAAGCCCACGCAAGACATGCGCTTTGATGTCCCCGTAGTCGGCCTGAAAACCATCGAAGTCATGCAGCGCTCGAATGCCACAGCACTCGCTCTCGATGCCGGCAAGACGCTGCTCTTCGATCGCGACCGGCTCATCGCCGCCGCCGACGACGCCGGAATCGCCATTCAAGCATTCGCGCCGGGCGCATCAGCAAACGCCGCAGCGAGGCCCGCGAAATGACGGAGAAACCCATCCGCGTAGCCGTCGTCGGCGTCGGCGATTTCGGACGCAACCACGTCCGCGTCTACCGCGAAATGCCGGGAGTCACCCTCGCCGGCGTCATAGATATCAATTCAGATCGCGCCAAAGCTGTGGCCGCCGAATTCAGCACGCAAGCGCTTCCCGATATTTCCGCGCTCGCTGGAAACGTGGACGCCGTGAGCCTGGCGGTACCAACCATCGAGCACGCCCGCATCGGCACGCGCCTCCTCGAACAGGGAATTGATCTCCTCGTCGAAAAGCCAATCGCCGCCTCGCTCGAAGAAGCCGACGCACTGATCGCAGCCGCACAGCGCTCCGGCCGCATCTTGCAAGTCGGACATCTCGAGCGGTTCAATCCTGCCATCGTCGCCGCGGAAAAAATTGTCACGCGGCCGCTATTTTTCGAAATTCATCGCCTCGGCGTCTTCTCGCCCCGCAGCCTCGATGTGGACGTGGTCTACGACCTGATGATCCACGATCTCGATATTCTCCTCGCGCTCCTCGATTCGCCGGTCACCGACCTCCGCGCCGTTGGAATCCCGGTGATGACCGACAAAGTGGACATCGCGCACGCGCGCATCGAATTCGCCTCCGGTGCCGTCGCCAATCTAACCGCCAGCCGCGTTTCCACAGAAAAAGTTCGCAAGATGCGCTTCTTCCAGGAGCACGAATACATCTCCCTCGATTTCACGCGCCAGGATGTCCTGCGTGTTCGTGTCCAGCCGGGAGAAGGCCTCACACATGAAGCCGAGCCACAAGTGAACTTCGAAAAAGTGGCAACCGAGCCCGAAGAGCCGTTGCGCGCCGAGCTCCACGCGTTCCTCGAATCCGTCCGCACGCGCCGCCCGCCTCGCGTGGATGGCGCCGCCGCCCGCCGCGCCCTCGAGCTCGCCGACCGCGTGATGGCGGGCATCCTCGAACACGCCCGCCGCGTCCAACTCGGTACCTTCGCACCTCAAGGTGCTCGATGATTCCCCGCACATTGGTTCCGGTGGATGTCCGTCCGTTCAAGCCGGGCGAGGAGAAGGCCGCGCCGCGCCGTCTTTCCTCCACGCTCGACGAGCGCACCTTTGTGCCCCGCGATCTACCCATCAAGCAGCTCGATGCAACTACCAGCATCCCCGATCACGTGCCCTTCGAGGTCATCGTCGGCCGCTCCATCATTCAGCGCAATTGGCACGTTGACCCTCGCGGCGGCAATGGCGCGGCGCGCCGAATCGAAACCGCGCTCGATGACCGCACCGTCGTGCCGGCCCTCGTCGAGCGTCCCACGGAGGAAGATCGCGCCAAGCTCGAAGAGCTTCCCACGCTCACCGCCGATCGTCTCGACGTCATTGACCCGGACGTGATGACCACCGGGGAAGTGAATCTCCTGGTCGATCCGCACGAAGAGCGCGACGCGAAATGGAACAACTTCTCGCGCATGTTTTCCGTCGGCGTTCACGTCGCGCTCATCATTCTCGCGCTCTCTTCACCGGAATTTTTCAAACACGTTCCGACGGACGCTGAAATTGCCGCCGCGCGGCAGCAGCTCGGCATGATCACGTACCTGCCGTCGGACGCAAATCTCACGCCACATAAAGCTCCCGGCCGCCCGGGCCCAGGCATTGGCATCAGCCCCAAGACTCTCAATCGCGTTGCGCCGCCGCTCCCACCACCTGCGCCCGGCCCGGTCGTAGCGAAGCCGACGCCCACGCCGCCCGTGACCGAGTTGCCGTCGTCGCCGCAACCCAAGCCTACGCCGACCCAGCCGGTGGCAAACGACACGCCGCTTCAGCCCATTCCAACGCCTACCACCCAGCCGCAACCTGGAAAATTGGATCTCTCCATTCACAATGTGTCGCCAGGCCGCGCTCTCGAAAATTCCGTGCACGACGCGATTCAAAATGGCGGCGGCGGGTCACAACTTGGCGCTGAAAGCCGCATTCCCGGAGGCGGTGGCGGAGGTGGTGGAGGAGGCGGCGGTGGCGGAGGCCGTCTCGGCAATAACGTTCAGATACTGACGGACACGCAGGGCGTGGATTTCAACGCCTACCTTCGCCGGCTGCTGGCCACGGTCCAGCGAAATTGGTACGCCATCATTCCGGAATCCGCGCGCCTCGGCGACAAGGGCATGGTCGTCATTCAATTTAAAATCATGAAAGACGGCAACGTTCCGATGCCTGATCCCTCGCTCACACGCACGTCCGGTAAAGAACCTCTCGATCGCGCGGCATTGTCCTCCATTCGCGCCTCAAGCCCCTTCGAGCCTTTGCCCTCGGCCTTCAACGGGCCGTTCATCGAGCTACGATTCATCTTTCTCTATAATCTTCCTCTCGATTACCAGTGAAACCCGAACGCATGCAGGTTCTCGGCGCGCTTCTTCTCGCCGCATTGGTGCTCGCCATTCTTCTCTTCCGCTACTGGAATTTTCGGGGATGAGCGATCCGGGACGTCTGATCGTAATTCTCGGCCCGACGGCTTCGGGGAAATCCGCGCTTGGAATCCGCCTCGCGCAAAAACTCGGCGGCGAGATCGTCGTCTGCGATTCGACGCAGGTCTATCGCCGCTTCAATATCGGAACCGCGAAGGTCTCAGAATCCGAGCGTCAGGGCATTCCGCACTGGATGATGGATATCGTCGAGCCTGCTGAAGTTTTCACCGCCGGAGATTACCGCCAACGCGCTGAGGAAATCCTGCGCAATATTCACGCGCGAGGCCGCGTGCCCATCGTCACCGCGGGCACTGGCCTTTATCTTCGCGCGCTTCTCGAAGGGCTCGCCGATGCGCCTGCCCGTTCCGAAGAATTGCGCGCCCGCTTGCGTCACGCTGCCAAGCGCAGCGCCGCCGAGCATCTCCATCGCATGCTTCGGCGACTCGATCCCGAAACAGCGGCGCGCATTGGCGAACGCGATACGCAAAAAATCATTCGCGCTCTCGAAATGAGATTCCTTACGAAAAAACCCGTCGGAGCAATTCACGCGCAGGGCCGCGCGCCGCTTAAAGGATTCACGCCCGTGAAAATTGGACTGCACCCGCCTCGCGCCGCTCTCTACGCACGCATCGAGCGACGCGTGCACGAAATGTTCGATGCCGGCTGGTCCGCTGAAGTCGGTGAACTACTGCGCTCCGGCGTCCCTCACGATGCCAAGCCCTTCACCTTCATCGGCTATCGCGAAATCCTCGCTTGCGATTCATCTGAATTGAAATTGGAAGAAACGATTCTCGAGATCCAAAAGGCCACGCGCCAATTTGCGAAGCGCCAACTCACGTGGTTTCGCAAAGAACCCAACGTCCACTGGCTAGAATCCTTCGGCGACGAACCGGCGGCGGAAACTCAGGCTCTGGCACTCCTGTAATTTCGTAGTGATCACGGCGGTCGTAACGCCGGCAGCTTGCCGGCGTTTTTCCGCCCGCATACCTCCAACGAAAATCGCCGGCAAGATGCCGGCGCTACGAATTACCGGTTGCCGTTCATTCCTCCGTCGCCAGAAGCTCTGCGGGCTGTCTTCCTCCAAAATATAGCCAATGGTTAATTGGGTCCGGGAGGCGGGAGCCTCCCGGCTCTGAATGAGATCTCCGTAGTCGTCACACAGACTCTAGCCCCTAGATACACTCTGTCCGCACCTATTTCGTCTCCGGCACCTTCTCCAGCGCTCCCGGCGGCAGCTCTCCAGTTCCGATTTGCTTCTTCAGCCACTCATACCTATCCCGACGCGCCGCCGCATCCAACGAATGCGTCGCCTCATAAAATTTAATTTCCTTCGGCCCCTTACTCATGTCGAAATATTTCTGTTCCATCGCCACAGTGGCGAATTCATCGTGCGTCGCGTATTGAAAGAGCGCCGGCGATGGTCCAAGATAAGCCGCGTACTCTCCAGGATCCGCCCATCCATACTTCGCGAGATATTCTTTGATTTTGTCGTCGCCGAACTTCTTTCGAAACGCCTGGACCATCGGCGCATCCGACGTCAAAAAATCCGCCTCCGACACCGGATTCGCCATAAACACAAATGCCGCAGGCCGCTTGTCCACCGCATCAAGAATCGCGCCGCACGAAGCATTGAAGCTGTGCCCCACGTAGGCCACGCGCTTCGGATCCACATCCGCCCGTGCCAGCAACAGATCAAGCCCGCGACGCAGGTCCATCACTTCCTGCCGCTCGGTATCAGGGCCTTGTGGGCCGAGCGGATCGTGCTCCGACGTGAATCCGGGCCGCACCATCGGCGTGTCAATCATCAGCGACACGACGCCCGCTTGCGCCAGCACGACGGCTTCCTCCAAAAATTCGCCGCGATTTGCCGACGGCGAGTGCGGCATCATCCAGTGTCCCCACAGAATCGCTGCGAATCGCCCCTTGCTCACGGGCACTACGAGATAAGCAGGAACGCGCCCGCTCACAGGACTCGCGTAGCTGATGTCGTGAATCTTGGTCCCGCCGCGATCCTGCACTCCTTCTTCTTTGATAGCCAGCGGGGGCGTTCCCGCCGCATACTCGAACCGCTTCGCCAGCTCAGCATAAGACTCTTGCGCCGCCGCAACCGGCGCAATCACAGCAAGAATCAAAATCGCCGCCAAAATTTTCATAACGCCTCCATCGCCCATGCCGAGCAAATACCCGAAGCCTAGATTCCTCGTCGCGCCGGCATCTAGCCGGCGTTTTTGCGCTCCATCAAAATCCTCGCTCGGATTCGCGACAACGTCCGCTTCTAATCTTCTCCGAATTCGCCATCCACTCTTAGTACTACCATGTGCTACATAACTGGAAACATTCCGAATTTTATATTTGAACTTTCATATACCTGGCCTATCATCGCTTCCCACCAGCCCGTCCCAATTGGAAGACTTCGAATGAACGATCGGCCGAATCGAAATCTAGAATCCCACCCCCCAAAGGAGAAATCGTGATCCGAAGACTAACTGTATTTTTGTTCACGATCGTCGCCATGCTGACAGGCGTGAATTTCGTCTGCCAAGCGCAAACACAATCCTTGATGACCCGTCATGTCCGCGAAGCCACTCTCAGCGGCCAGGCGCCGTTCGTCAAGAAACTCCCAGCAACGCAATCTCTGCGCCTCGACATTGTTCTGCCGATCCGCAATCAATCCGATTTGGATAGTTTCCTGCGAGAGCTTTACGATCCTTCCAGCCCTTTTTTCCATCAGTTCCTTACCGTAAAAGAATTCACGGAGCGATTCGGCCCCACTCAGGAAAATTATGACGCCGTGCTTCAATTCGCGAAAACGCACGGTCTGTCCGTCGTCGGGGGCTCCCGCGATGCCATGGACGTGCAACTTGCCGGCTCGGTTTCGGCCATCGAATCCGCCTTCCACGTGACCATGAACGTCTACCAGCACCCGACCGAAGACCGCACATTCTACGGTCCCGACCGCGAGCCCACCGTGGATTTGCCTTTCGAGCTCTGGCACATTTCCGGTTTGGACAACTTCTCAACTCCGCATCCGCTTTACCATCACCGCGATTTGAGTGTGAAGCGCAATGCCACTACCGGCTCGGGCCCGTCGGCCTCTTTTCTCGGCAGCGACATGCGCGCCGCTTACTATGGCACCGGTTCGCTCACTGGCTCCGGCCAAAACATCGGCTTGCTCGAGTACTACGGATTTGACATCGCCGATGTGAATACCTATTACACAAACGCCAAGCAAACCAGGACCGCAGCGGTCACAGGAATTTCCACCGACGGCACCAGTTTGTCCTGCCTCGATAAGAGCGGCTGCGATGACACCGAGCAGATCCTCGACATCACTCAGGCTCTCGGCATGGCTCCCGGCGTGTCCACGGTTTACGTGTACGTGGGCTCCACAGACACGGCCATTCTCGGCGCTATGTCTTCCGATTCTCCGCTGCCTTTGCAATTGAGCTCTTCGTGGACATGGACTCCGGCGGACCCCAGCACTGACGACCCGTACTTCGAAAAAATGGCCACGCAAGGTCAGACTATCTTTCAGGCGGCCGGTGACAGCGGCAACTGGAAGACGAGCACGTACCCGTCGGAAGATGCGCACGTCGTCTGTGTCGGCGGCACTGACTTGACGACTTCCAGCGCAGGCGGCCCTTGGAGTTCGGAATCCACGTGGGTTGATGGTGGCGGCGGCTACTATGCCAAGGACGATATTTTAATTCCGTCCTACCAACAGACCGCAGGCGTGATCAATTCGAGCAACAAGGGATCCACGACTTATCGCAACGGTCCGGACGTCTCCGCAAACGCGAATTTTACTTTCTACGTTTGCGCCGATCAAACCACCTGCACCGCAAACGAATATGGCGGCACCAGTTTTGCCGCGCCGATGTGGGCCGGCTACCTGGCTCTGACGAATCAACAAGCAGCGGCAAGCGGTGACGCGGCTCCCGGCTTCATCAATTCGTCAGTCTACTCGATCGGTCTCTCGTCCAGCTATGACACCGATTTCCACGACATCACCAGCGGCAGCAACGGATTTTCCGCGGTCACCGGCTACGATTTGGCTACTGGTTGGGGCAGCCCGAATGGCGCCGCTCTGATCAACGCACTTGCGCCAACGTCGCAGACTCCTAACTTCACCATTTCTGCCTCGCCCACTTCCGTCTCCGTGGTACAGGGCAATTCAGGCACATCAACGATCACTACCGCAGTTTCGGGCGGCTTTAGTGCGGCCATCACCTTGTCCGCATCCGGCCAGCCGAGTGGCGTGACCGTTGGCTTTGGAACCAACCCCATCGCCGCGCCAGGCTCGGGCAGTTCGCTCATGACAATGACGGTCGCTGCCAGCACTACACCCGGCACCTACTCGATCGTCGTCACCGGCAAGGGCGGCGGCGTCACGCAAACGACCAGCGTCTCGTTGACTGTGACCGCTCCTGTTACGGGCAGCTTCACGCTCACCGCTTCACCGACCAGCTTGACGGTTGATCGCTCGGCGAACGGGACGAGCACGATCACGATTCATCCCGCGAACGGCTTCACCGGCAGCGTAACTCTGTCGGCCACCGGCATGGGCTCTGGCGTGACCGCAGCGTTCGGCACCAACCCGGCGACGAGCACAAGCGTTCTCACCTTCACGGCAAGCAGCAGCGCCAAAACCGGCACTTACACAATAACGGTGACTGGCAAGTCGGGCAGCCTGTCCGCAACAACGACGATCAGCCTCAGAATCCGTCGCTGATCAAAAACAACAGCGGCAGCGTGGCGTAACTCAAAGCGCCACGCCGCCGCTCAATCTTCAGCGTCGCGCAAAGAAGCGTCGCCAAGCCAAACCTTCGGCGACTCTTTTTTGGTTGCGTCGGCTCCCCGCCGGCGTCTTTCCGCCCCGCATCGCTACCCACATCATTTGTCAATCGTCCCGGCGCGACAATCGTTAGGCTCCCCGGAAGACGGTCCAGCCTTCCAACCTGCCGATCCGCTTTTTGCTCCGTTTCTGCTGGGCTATTGCGCTAACCCCGAAAATTTATCGTATGATACGCCCGTCAAGTTTATGCCCCTCGCTGCTGGAGCCAAACTCGGCACCTACGAAATCGTCGCCCAAATCGGCGCAGGCGGCATGGGCGAAGTCTATCGCGCGCGCGATTCAAAACTCGGCCGCGACGTCGCCATAAAAATTCTCCCCGCCTCGCTCTCGAAAGATCCCGAACGCCTGCGCCGCTTTGAACAAGAGGCGCGAGCCGCGGGCCAGCTCAATCATCCAAACATTCTCACCGTGCACGATTTCGGAATGCACGACGGCGCGCCCTATGTCGTCTCCGAATTACTCGAAGGCGAAACGCTCCGCGATCGCCTGTCGGTGCGTGGGAAGCAAGCGCGTTCCGGCTCGGCGAGCTCGGCCAGCGGAGGCGGCAGCACCGAAATTGGGCCAGGCGAAGAGCGCGCTCTTTCCCCGCGCAAAGCCCTTGAAATCGCCAACCAAATCGCCAGCGGCCTCGCCGCCGCGCACGACAAAGGCATCGTCCACCGCGATCTCAAGCCCGACAACATTTTCCTCACGCGCGACGGCCGCGTGAAAATTCTCGATTTCGGTCTCGCTAAGCTCGTTCAGCCGCAAACGCAAGTCCAGGATTCCGATCAGACGCAAACAGAAGTTACCCCGCGCGACGCCACTCTCTCCGGCGTCGTTCTCGGCACCGCCGGCTACATGTCGCCCGAGCAAGTCCGCGGCGAGCCCACCGATCTTCGCTCCGATATTTTCTCCTTCGGCGCCGTCCTCTACGAAATGCTTTCGGGGCAACGCGCGTTTCGCCGCGACACCAGCGTCGAGACCATGTCCTCGATTCTGAAAGACGAGCCTCCCGAGCTTGCTGCCACAAATGCGAATATTTCTCCGGCGCTCGCTCGCGTCGTCAATCATTGCCTCGAAAAAAATCGCGAACAAAGATTTCAATCCGCCCGCGATCTCGGCTTCGATCTCGAAGCGCTCTCAAACGTTTCAACCACAAGTGTTGCGAGCCACGCGGTCGCTGCGGCTCCATCGCATCGAAGATTTATTTTTGCAGCGATCGGCACCGCAGGTTTGCTTCTCGTCGCCGCAGCCGCATATTTTCTCGGCCGCCAAAGCGGGACGGCCGCGCAGCCGGATTATCAGCGCATCACATTCCGCCGCGGAACGGTTTACTCCGCCCGATTCTCGCCCGACAGCCAAACCGTTCTCTACACCGCGCGCTGGCAAGGCGGCCCGTTCGACGTGTTTTCCACGCGCCCCGACAGTCCCGAATCGCGCTCCATCGGCTTACCTGCCGGCGCCGAAATTCAAGCCGTCTCTGCCACCGGCGAAATGGCGGTTTTGTTGAACGCGGCCCCGCACGGCCCGTTTTCGTTCAGCGGAACCTTGGCGCAAGTTCCGCTCGCCGGAGGCGCCCCCGGCGAATTAATGAAAGATGTGGAATGGGCGGATTGGTCTCCGGACGGCAAGAGCCTGGCCATCGCGCATTTTGTGAAGGGCAATGAGCAACTCGAGTTTCCGGCAGGAAAGGTGCTGTTCGAGACAAACGGCTGGATCGGCGAGCCGCGCGTTTCGCCCAAGGGCGAGCGCATCGCATTCATCGATCACCCGGCAACCGGTGACAATGGCGGCGCCGTCACAATCGTCGATCTCACCGGGGAAAAGACTGTGCTCTCCAGCGATTGGAGCGCCGCTGAAGGCCTGGCGTGGTCGCCCTCGGGCGACGAGGTCTGGTTCTCGGCCAGCAAATCAGGCTCGAATCAGATGCTCTATGCCGTCACGCCGGCGGGCAAGTTGCGTCTCGTCGAGCGCTCCGCCGGAGCGGTGCGTCTCCTCGATGTGGCGCGCGACGGCCGTGTGCTTCTCGGCCAGGAAGATGCTCGATTGATGATGATGGCCCACACCCAAGGCAGCGCTGAGGACCGCGACTTGAGTTGGCTCGATTGGTCCGCGCCAAATGATATTTCTTCCGATGGACAAACCCTCATCTTCACCGAGGGCGGCGAAGGCGGCGGCGCGGATTACTCGGTCTACATGCGGAAAACGGATGGATCGCCTGCCGTGCGACTTGGCGAAGGACAAGGGATGTCGCTCTCCCCCGATGGCCAATGGGTATTAGCGATGCATCCGCACGAGACTCCCGTACAACTTTATCTACTTCCCACCGGGGCGGGCGAGCCGAAACAACTAACCCACGATTCGATGGAGCACTTCAACGCGGACTGGTTTCCCGATGGGAAGCGAATTATCTATAGCGCCGGGCCGCCGGGCAAACCTCCGCGCGCTTACATCGCGTCCATTGAAGGCGGCGAGGCGCGCGCCATCACGCCGGAAGGAATCTATTCGATAACGCATCCTGTATCACCCGATGGAAAATTCATTCTGGCGTTTGATACGGAGCACGCCAAGATAATGATGTATCCGGTGGACGGAGGAGAACCTCGCGTCGTTGAGCGGCCGAGCGATGTAGGGCGTATCGCGCGTTGGAGCGACGACGGGCATTCAGCCTTCTCTGCGCGCTCTGTCCCTCCGCCGTACACCATTAATCGACTCGATCTTTCGTCCGGAAAAGCCGCTCCCATCGGCACGATCACTCTGCCCGATCCAACCGGCTTCAAAGGCTTCGCCGGTTTCGCGATCACACCGGATGGCAAGACCTACGTCTACAGCGCCGGCCAAGTCCTCTGCGATTTGTATCTCGCCCACGGCATAAAATAGCGCGCCTTGCTCGCGCACTCACTGATTCCGCCGTTCACGCGCCCAATTCCAGCAAGTGATACCAGGCCGGCAAAACTCCATACTCCTGCACAACCGGATCCAGATACTTCGGCTCTTTAAGCACGTTCCGATAGCCACAACGCTCCAATATCGGCAGAAAATCCCGCCCATCATTGGTGGTCAAGCGCTTCATCCGCTCGCCTTCGCCATTCGGCGCAATCATCAAGTTCTTCACGCGATGTTTGCTGAGCAATCGCGCCCACCACGCGATCGCTTCCACCCGGCATTCCGAAAAACTATGAATATTAATCGCCAGATCCACGGGATGATCGCGAAGCGAGCTGTCAATTTCATCGAGCGGTATCACGCGCGCTCTCTCCGCGCCACGAAATCGCAAATAGTAATCGCTCACAAACGTCGAAACAGCTACGGCATCCGTGCAAAAATATTGCTCGATGTTCGGCAGCGCGCTCACCATGCGGTGCGCCAGCCGTCCGTAGCCGGCACCGACGTCAAGCACGCGAATGCCCGCCCGCCGCGCAATTCCCAGGTGCCTGTCGAGAAAATAGATTTCCGCAATCGAGTCCAGCAGATCGCGCGAAACCTCGCGGCCATCAATCGTAAAGGTGAAATTCCCAAAGCTATTGTCCTCGCCAAGCTTCTCGAGCAGCCCCAGCCGGTCAATCGATTTCAAATAGTAGAAGCTCAGCGCGTATGCCATCACGTTTGCATTTTTGCCTCTCACCTGCCACACCCAGGCATTGTCGCCGCGAAAATACGCAATATCCTCCGAGCGAACGTGCCCATCGCTCCAAATAAAAGGCGTCGTCACATCCGCATCAAACGCGCCGTACCGCCTCCGCAATTCGATCAACTTCGGATTGTCCGTCCTCAGATATTGCGCCGCATCCTCAGGCAAGCCGCCTTCGTTGAAGCAAGGCCGAGTGACCGGCGCCCTCTGCCACTCATGCAAAATATTCGCGGGAACAATCTGCGCGTTATACCGCCGCAGAACCTGATTCGCAAAACTGGCAACCGACGCTTTCATGCCCATGATTCAACTCTTCCGGCTGGCGCCACTCAGCAGAAACCGGCCGCCCACTTCATCACTCGCGCCCGCCCAACAAACCCGTACCCAGCGCGAATCTACGTAATCGGCGCCCACGCCTATGCACTTGAGCGCAATCCCCCTTAGCAGCACGATGGCACTCGTAGCGCCGGCATCCTGCCGGCGTTTTTGACTTACCGATACGCCGGGGACAGTCAGCCGCTCAGCAATCTAATCCATTCCCAATCATCGCAGTCATTCAGAGTCCGCCGCGGCGGACGAAGAATCCCTCTTCTCTTTTTGCGTTGCCCCATCTGCCATTCGTCGTCGCGCCGTCATTCTTACCGCGCCTCCCCGTTATCCACAGACACCACCGCGCACGCACCGCCATCCTGCGTCGCATGCTTGCAATTCTCCATCGCCTTCTCCCGCGCCTCTTCCACCGTTCTGCGCGCAGTCGAAAATCCAAATGAATGTTCCGATGTCGCAAACGCTTTGTGCGGCCCAAGCAGCAAATAATCCTTAAACGCCTCGAGGCCCTTCTCACTGAGCCCGGCGGGCGGCGCAACATTCGGCGGCGTAATCTCCGGCAGTGGCTCGGCCATCGTCACCAGATTTTGCGCTTTGAGAAAATCGTCCACTGTGGACGACCAATCCGCAACGTGCCGGAAAAGCGTGTGCCCATCCTCGCCGACGGCTGGCGCGCGCACGAATTGGTCGCGGCCTCCCTGCGAGCGAAAAGCCTCGTCGAATTTCTCCGCCAGCTCCGGCCAGAAAAACTTGTCATTCTCCGCATACAGCCACAGCATCGGCGTTCGCGAATGCTTCCCGAAATCCTTGAACGCATGAATCAGATCGCCCGGGTTGCACACCTCATGATCCGCTTTCGAGCCGCGTCCTCCGGCAAAGCTGATCGCCGCTACCAGGCCGGGCGGCGCTTTTGCCGTCAGCGCGACCGTCGCCAATCCTCCGGTGGAAACGCCCACCGTGATCACGTGTTCGGGATCCACCTGCGGCAGCGCGCGTCCATACTCAATGGCCACGCGCAAATCCTCCGCTCCGTATTCCGCAGCACCTTCGTAATCAGTTACCGGGCAATGTCCCGCGTGCTTCGTATCCTGATCCCCGCCAGACACTCCATACCCGCGCCGCACCACTACCAGCGCCACCCATCCGCGCCGCGCAAACCAAATCGCCTGCGGCAGCTCCTGCCACGGCGTCACCTCCGCATGCTCCTCCGCCTTCCGCGACGATCCATGCGTGATCACCACCAGCGGATGCTTCCCCGGCAATTCGGCATAAACCAAAAGCGCATCCAGCCCATTGTGCCCCGCCAGCGCCCACGGAATATTGGTCTCCCGCTCATGAATGCTCTGCGTCTCCGCGCCAGTCGCGCAAACCGCCAGAACAAAAATCCCAAGAAGCAACGCCCGCATAGAATTTTTCACGGCCGAACATTACAACAAATTTCCCGGCAACGTCTTCAAATACTTCGCCTTCAATATTTTACGCCACCGCGCATATACTAAGCGTGGCGTCGCAATTGTATGCTTGCTTAAATAACCCAATATGGGTTATCCTCGAGACCGGAGAGAGAACTTGGCACGGCAATCAGCATTGAAACTCGACAATAAAGTCTTTGACGCGAAGTCCATCATCAAGGACGGCGAGTCGACCGCACCAGTCTATGTTTCCTCACTCGGAGCCCTTTTCGCAGGGGACTGTATGGCCGTCCTGCCATCTCTCAAAGATGGAGTTGTGGACACAGTGTTCGCGGACCCTCCCTTTAACCTGGGCAAGAAGTACGGAAAGAATTTCCAAGACCGGAAGCCAGACGAAGAATATCTTGAATGGTGCAAACAGTGGATTGCAGAATGCGTTCGTACCCTAAAACCCGGCGGCGCGTTTTTTATTTATAACCTTCCAAAGTGGAACGTTCTTCTCGGAGCCTTTCTTTCCGAACTCGGTATGGACTTCCGGCATTGGATTGCCGTTGAGATCTCGGCGTGTCTTCCGATTCCCGGCCGCCTTCACCCCAGCCACTACAGCTTGCTGTATTACACAAAGGGAAGACCGAAGACGTTCCGACACATTCGGACACCGATACAAACGTGTCGGCATTGTGGGAAAGAGATCAAGGATTACGGCGGCCATCGGCATGCGATGAACCCGAAGGGCGTAAATCTAAAAGACGTCTGGTCCGACATTCCTCCGGTGCGCCATTGGAAATTCAAGTCGAAAGAGCGTAGGGCCAACGCGCTCTCTACCAAGATTCTCGACCGCGTCGTAGAATTGTCGACGTTCTCAGGAAATCTCGTACTTGATCCCTTCGGCGGAAGCGGTACGACATTCGCCGTGTGCGAAAAGAAGGGCCGCGAGTGGATTGGAATTGAGATCGACTTCGCGAAGGAAATTATCGACCGTCTTGAAAGCGGGGAAATCCACTCCCACAAAAACCGCGATTACGTCGAGGATTAACCCAAGGCTCTGCCGCCGGTAGTCTTTGGAATTTTACGAACGCGCTTGCTTTCGGCATCTTGTTCGATGACGACGATTTCAAGGACGCCCTTTTTGCACGGGACGGATTTCCACAGTCTCAGATAAGGCTCCAACTCTTGATAATTTCCAATGCGGTCGGTGAGATAGACGTAAAGTTTACGCGAGGGAACTACGAGCGTGCCCGCCGCAATAGTCCCATCAGCCACGAGCATCGTCATTTTGTTCATCGAGCGATGGCTTGAGGAAATGTTTCCGGTTTCCCATTCCACAACAATAGGCCTGTCCGGGCCGGGAATCACGGCATCAAAGTCCCCGATGAATTGTCCAAGCTGATTTTTCGCGGGGCCCTCAATCGTCCATTCGAGCTTCTGCAATTCCTTGACGAACTCCTCGCGAATTGGTACGACGCCGTTGCCCTCACCGCGCTTTTTTCCGCTTTCGGGATAAATCGTGAACTTGTTACTGCCTGGAGGCCACGCGCATTTTCTTATTGCCTTATGGATGTCCTTCCGTGTTTTTGCCCAATGTTTTGAAGCGGCATACGAGCCGCAGCTTAAAATCGTTTCCACGTGGACGATCTTCATGGGGTTTCCCGATAGAACTTTCCAAGGAGCCGCGCCGGGTCAACCCCAAGCGCGACCGCAATCTCGCCGAATTCGACCACATCAAGACGCCGCTCCCCCCGCTCGTACTTGGAAACGAAGGACTGAGGACGATTTAATCGCGAGGATAGTTCCACTTGGGTGAGTCCTGCGTCCAAACGCACCTTTACGAGCAACTCGCACAACCTTTTGTGGGCTTTACTCGCCATGTACCCGACCCCTGAGGAGCGAGTATAAGGCCGCTGGCTTGCTATTCGTCGGCGGGGTTTGCACCTATTGTTTCACTTTGTAACATTTTGGTTCCACCTTGGCCACAAACCGCGCCGCTTTTTGAAGCTCTTTCGTCCTGTCGTGCCACTCGGTTTCGGATAAGGGCACGTGAATCGCGAAATTCGACGTCCGTATTTCTACTGACCCCTGCACTCGCCTCAACAATCCACAACTTTTCCAGTTGCGCACTCGCCAAGACGATGGTATTTATAAAACCATTATGAACGATGATGATAAAATAAATAGCTCCTGCCCCGGCCTGGGGGAGCCGAAGGCGCTGTTGACCCTGGGTCTCGAAGAGAGCCGCGACCGGGCAGCCGATTCTGCCCGTCGCGGGCTCAAGCGCGCTCTCGGCAGGCACACGGAACGCGAAGCGACGCGGACGAGATCTTGCGGGATCACTACTTGCTCTCCCGGGCCGCGAGCCTCCAGAGGCTGCGACGGGCCGCTTTTCACTCGACAAACGTCACTCGCAAATAGCATTTCTAATCGAGACTGGAAATTATTAGAAATCGCCGTAACTCAAACAAAACAAACGATGGAGGTACAGTCTAATCGAGACAAAATTGCACCCCCTTCGGAGGCCAATTAGGATGCTCGAAGCGAACGGGACACGACTCGCGGGTCACGTTGCACGGGCCACCAGGGAACTGGTCACTGCCGTCGCCTCCTGTCGTATAATGCCGACGGATGAAGATTTCCGCCAACGCACACCCCCGCGCGCTCGGCCTAATCTCTTAATGAAGACGACGCATGCTGTAGACAATCGAGAGCGCGTGCTGCTGCTTGGAGTTAGCGTTAGGAAATCGCGGACGCCTGCGGCGGGCAGCGCTGTGGAGCGCGAGAATTTGCTCGAGCTTGAGGAGTTGGCGCTTAGCGCCGGGGCGAATGTTACCGGCAGCATCCTGCAGGTGCGCGACAAGATTGATCCGGCCACGCTGGTTGGGCGCGGCAAGCTGGATGAGGTGAAGGCTGAGGCGCATATGCGCGGGGCGCCGCTGGTGATCGTGGATCACAATTTGACGCCGGTGCAGCTTCGCAACATGGAAGCGGCCACCGATTGCCGCGTGATTGACCGCACGCAATTAATTCTCGATATTTTCGCGATGCATGCGCGCACGCGCGAAGGCCAACTGCAAGTGGAACTCGCGCAGCTCAATTATTTGCTGCCGCGATTGACGGGGCGGGGCAGCGAGCTCTCGCGGCTTGGCGGCGGAATCGGAACGCGCGGCCCTGGCGAACAAAAACTCGAAACAGATCGCCGCCGCATTCGCGACCGCGTAAGTAAGATCAAAGACGCCATCGAAACGGTGCGCCGCCAGCGCACAACGCGCCGCCGCGCGCGCCAGGCAATTCCTCTCGGCACGATCGCGCTGGTCGGCTACACCAACGCGGGCAAGTCGACTTTATTTAACGCGCTCACGCATGCGACCGTGCTCACGTCATCGAAAATGTTTGCGACGCTCGATCCCACCATTCGCGGCGTGCGGCTGCCGTCTCATCGCCGCATCCTGCTGTCGGACACTGTCGGATTCCTGCGCGACCTTCCGCCCGATCTGATCGCCGCGTTTCGCGCGACGCTCGAGGAAGTTCAGGAAGCCGCGCTGATTTTGCACGTGAGCGATATTTCAAATCCGCGGCACGCGGAGCTCGACGAGGAAGTGGTGAAGATTTTGCAGGAACTCGGCGTCGCGGACCGCCCGCGCCTGCACATCTTCAACAAGATTGATCGCCTCGCGCCGGAAGATCGCGAAGAAGTGGCGCGCATCGCACAGAACGGCAACGGGGCGGCGTCGCGCAGCGCGTTCGTCTCCGCGGAAACCGGCGAAGGACTCGAAACTCTTCTCGCGCAAATAGACGCCGCGCTGCCCATTGATCCCATCACGCGTGTTCGCCTGCAATTGCCGATGTCGGAAGGGCGCACGCTCGCCATGCTTTATGCGTGTGGCCGGGTGCTCAGTTCGGAAGCCGATGGCGAGCAAATCTCGCTGGAAGCCGAGGTGCCTGAGACGCTGGCGCGGCGGTTGGCGGAGTTCACGGTTTAGCCAATAATTTATGTGATTTCAGGGGTGCCCTGTGGAAAAGCTGTGGAATGCAAATTTTTCTTTCAGGGTGTTTAGTTTCGGTACAACATTGTCGCAATAGTTATATCGGGCCCGTTTGGCATGTAGGTTGTTGATTGCTAAGGCTTTGCGATATTGTCGATTTTACCGTATTTAGAACTTGTCCGGAAACCGGCCAAAATTGGGAATTGCGGATTTGCACAAGCTTGGGGCAATTTATTTCCTAACAGTCACTAGATACGAGACTTTGCCGATTCGACGCGTTGCACTCTTGCAGTGCATTTCACAGCACGAACAGGTGTGGTTGACTGCCCTGTTACGCAGGACTATATTGATTTAGGGCGCGCACGGAGCCTTTTTAACTCCACGGCGCGGGTTTTTCGCGCATCAAATGAACCTTCCCAACAGCCTCACGACTCTCCGCATCTTTTTTGTTCCGCTTCTCGTTGTGGTGCTGCTCACGCGCGAGCCGAACTTCGATTTTTGGGGCCTTGCGGTACATTTTGAAGTTTGGGGCGTGCTGATTTTGCTGGCCGCAGCGGCCACCGATGCGGCCGACGGATATTTCGCGCGAAAAAGAAATGAAATCACGACGCTCGGAATTTTGCTCGATCCGATCGCCGACAAACTTCTCATTTCCGCTGCATTTATTTCGCTGGTGGAGATGGGGCTGGTGCCCGCATGGATGGTGGTGATCATCATCGGGCGCGAGTTCATCGTGCTCGGGCTTCGCAATATCGCGGCAAGCGAAGGATTGATTATTCCTGCGTCGCCGCTGGGCAAGACGAAAATGGTGCTGCAAGTGATTTGCGGCTGCGCTGTGATTCTGGCGGCGAAACACGCGGCGCTGAAGCCGCTCGGCAGATTGCTGCTATGGCTCGTGGTGATCAGCGCGATTATATCGGCGGTGCATTATTTCCAAATGTTCTGGAGCCAAGTGAACGACCGCATCCAGCAGCGGCGCAAGAGCCTGCTCATCCTGGAGCAGGGCAAAAAGCCGCAAAATGTCCCCACTAGATAGCGGCGCCCGGTTAGATAGCGGGCAACGCAAAATACTTTTAGATATTGCGCGGCGGGCGATCGCGCAAGGCGTGGCGAAGCGCGAGCCGTTGGAATTGGAAATTCCGGCCGGCGTGCTGGGCGAGCCTGGGGGAGCGTTTGTCACCCTGCGGCGCGGAAAGCGATTGCGCGGCTGCATAGGGCGGTTGGAGTCGGGCGAGCCACTGGCGCGCGTTGTGGCGCTGGCGGCGGTTGCGTCCGCGCTCGAAGATCCGCGATTTGATGCGATGCAGCCCGACGAACTTGCCGATCTGGAGATTGAGATTTCGGTGCTCTCGGCGTTCGAACGGATCGCGCCGGCGGAGATACGCACGGGTTTGCATGGCTTGATGATTCAGCGCGGCAGCTTTCGGGGCTTGCTGCTGCCGCAGGTGGCGTCGGAATACAATTGGAGCACGGAACGATTTCTTGAGGAAACTTGCTCGAAGGCAGGATTGCCGCGCGACGCTTGGCGCGATGCGGACACACGCATTTTTGCGTTTACGGCTGAGGTTTTTTCCGATCGGGACTTTGCGTGAAGAAAATGGTGGAAGATAAGAACCAACCGTAGACCAGCTCTACGACGGAAAGCCCCACCCGTGATTCGCAAGAATGGGGCACTCGCAAAAGCCCGCGGAGCGCGAATATGCAAAGGGCAAAAGCTGCCGGACGAAGCCCGGTCCGTCGCTACATAAGATCACGGCGTCACAACATCAGGGCTGGAAGAAGCGGCGGAAAATGAAAACGGCGCGAACATTTTGTCCGCGCCGTGTAATTCGTTTGATTTAGGAAACTATTCGAGTTCGACGTATTCGCCCGCGTACATCGGCTTGAGCGCGAATGTTATAAGCACAGTGGCGGCATTGGCCGAAGTGCGCACGACAATTCCCTCGCCGAGAATTTCTCGCGGCACGCTGTCCCATTTAAAGTCCTTGGAAACACCGCCGTAGCCGTAAATTTGGAAGGCGATGCGGCGAATCTGATACGCGGTTTCGTTCTCCTGATTCTGATAACGGAAAACGCGGAAGTAGTCGCCGACGTGAACGCCCTGGCCCTCGCCAAGATTCACGTAGACGATGTCGTCGGTGCCGTAAGAAACCTTAAAATACTTGCCGGTGACGAGCATGGCTTTGGCTTTGCCGTCCGGGGGCGCGAAGCGATCGAACTGATTTTCGGTCTTCAGCGGAGGCGCCACGCGTTCTGTAAATGGAACGGCGATATCGCCGCGCTGCATGTACTCGCAGGAATTTTCGATTTGCGCGGTGGAGACGTTGGGCTGCACGACGACGACTTTCACGCGGCCTTCGTCCTGCCACATTTTGCCGAGAGCGTGCATCAGGACAAACTGCGACTTGAACCAGGGTTCGCGAGTGGGCTCATAAACGGAACGGACGATGGAATATTCGTCGCCAACGTGTACGCCCTGGCTAGAGCCTTTGTTGAGATAGATGAAGTCGCCTTCTTGAAATGTCGTTTTGGTGTCGGAGCCTTCGCCGGTGATGAGAAAAGTATCTTGCGGCGGCGCCTGGTTGGACATAACGCCGGAGCAATACATGTCGGCCGGGATCGGCGTTGATACTTTCACCTGCGTCTGCTGCGCCTTCGCCGAAACGCCCGCGAGAGCCACCGCCAAACCTAGAATGACCAATTTTCCGCGCATCACAAACACTCCTTAAGACACGATCGCGCCGATGAATCGGCGCGTAACCCCACTCAAGCGACCGTAACAAATGGGGTTGTGAGGCGTCAAGGCAATGTCCGAGGACGCTTTACACATTGTGCACCGCATGGTAGAAGCCCAAGATTCCGTTGGAGATAGGCGGAGTGGCTCATGGCTGGAATTCTAGGAAAAGACAAAATCTGCGCGGTTGTGGCGGGCCGGGACGCGCGGGATGCTGCCCGGCAGCTGGTTCGGGGAGTTCGCGAGACGCGGACTGTGGAATTGAGGCTGGATTGGATGAGGCGCCGCGGCGAAATTCGTAGATTTTTGCGGTGGCTGGCCGGGAAGAAAGGCAAGACGGTGCGGCGTGGCGCGACGCTGATTGCTACTTGCCGCAGGCGAGTGGCGGGCGGGAAGTTTGGGGGCGGCATCAAGGATCAGGGGGAGATTTTGCGGGAGGCGGGGCGCGCTGGATGCGCTTGGCTCGATATTGAACTTGAAAGCGCGGAGAAAATTTCGAAGCAGGAATTTGCGGCGCTGAAAAGTGAAGCGAAGATTTTGGTCTCGTATCACGATTTCAAGAAGACTCCGGCGAATCTTGAACGGGTTAGGGCGCGGCTGCTGCGGGTTCGAGGGGAAGCGATCAAAATTGCGGTACAGGCGGAGAGTTATCGCGATGCGGGCCGGCTGTTGGATCTCGGGCGAGCCAATAGTCAGGTTGTGACGATACCGATGGGCGAAGTTGGTGCGGCGGCACGAATTTTGGCGCTGCGTGGCGAATCCGAGCTGGCGTATGCGCCGGTCGAGGGGGCTACGGCGCCGGGGCAGGTGGTCTTGAGCGCGATGAAGACGATTTATCGCGCGGAGCGCGTGAATCGCCGCACGAAAGTTTATGGCGTTATTGGAAATCCGATTCACCATTCGCTGTCGCCGGTGATGCAGAATGCGGCCTTTCAGGCACGCGGCATCAACGCCGTGTACCTTCCATTTTTCGTCCGCGATTTACGCGATTTTCTCGATGCTGTGCCGCAACTTGGCGTCGCGGGATTCAGCGTCACGATTCCGCATAAGCAGGCGATTGTGAAGTATCTCGATGATTGCGATCCGCTGGCCGCGGAGATTGGCGCGGTGAATACGGTTGTGGTTCGCGGTGGCGGAAAACTTTTCGGCTACAATACGGATTATATCGGCGTGCTGAGGGGTCTGGGGAATCGGATATCGCTTGCGGGAAGTTGCGTGCTCATACTTGGTGCAGGTGGAGCTGCGCGGGCGGTGGCATTTGCGCTGGCGCGAGCAGGAGCGGTAGTTCGCGTGTGCGCGCGGCGGCCGGCGAAGGCGAAAGAGCTTGCGCGGGCTGTTGGAGGCGAGGCGATTGCGACGGAGCAAGTGCGCGGCGAATTCTTCGATGCGATTGTGAACGCGACGCCGGTGGGGATGTATCCGAATGCGGGCGAGTCGCCGCTTGCGGCGAGCGAATTGAATTGCCGGCTCGTTTTTGATTCGATTTACCGTCCGCAACGCACGAAGCTCTTACAACTCGCGGAGCGGCGAGGCATCGAAACGGTTTCGGGCGTTGAGATGTTCCTCGCGCAGGGGATGGCGCAGTGGGAGATTTGGACGGGGGAGCGGGCGCCTGAAGGCGTGATGCGGAGGGCGGTTGAGGTTGCCCTGGGGGAGAAATAGAAAAGAGAAAATAGAAAAGCGAAGAGTGCCCGGCTGGAGCCGGCCTCTACAAGTGCCTGTATTGAATGCTTGCTTGTCTAGTTGATTGGCATTGATTGATGTTTGGCTTGACGACCTGATCTGAATTGAGATTTGAAGGCTGAGGATGATTCAATCGGATTATTCGACGTTTCGGAAGTTGGCGCGGAGGGGGAATCTCGTTCCTGTCTATGAGAGTTTTACGGCGGATTTGCTGACGCCGGTGGGAGCGTATCTGCGGGTTGCACTCGGGGCGAAATATTCATTTCTTCTCGAGAGTGTCGAGGGAGGGGAAACGATCGCGCGGTATACGTTTGCGGGGGCGAATCCGGCGGAAGTGTTTCGCTCGCGCGGGCGGAAGTGCTCGGTGGAATCCGGGCGCGGACGGACGGAGCTGGATGAAGATCCCATCCGGCTGCTGCGGCAAATGATGAAGCGGTATGAGCCGGTGCGTGTGGCGGGGCTGCCTCCGTTTATTGGCGGCGCGATTGGGTGTTTTGCTTACGACATGGTGCGGATGATCGAAAAGATTCCGGCGAGCGGACGGGACGATCTTGGGCTCGACGATGCGGTGCTGATGTTTTATCGCGGAGTGATTGCATTCGATCACGTGCGGCATCGCGTGTGGATTATTCAGAACGTTTATACTAACGACGAAACCCACACGAACGACGAAAGCTATTCGCGAGGCGAGAACTCCGGAAAAAATAAAGGTAAAGGGAAGAGGAAAAGCGTACTCCGTGAGAAATACGACGAGGCTCTGCGTGAAATCGAGCGCACCCGGCGGTCGTTGCAGGCGCCACTGCATGAGGAACGGAAAGCGCGCGGAAAAAGGCGGACGAAGGCGCTGCGCATCACTTCGAATTTCACGCGCGCGCAGTATCTCGTGGCAGTGCGGAAGGCTAAGGCATACATTCGCGCGGGCGATGCGTTTCAGATCGTGCCGAGCCAACGATTCAGCGCGAAGACGGATGCTGACCCGTTTGAGATTTATCGCGCGCTGCGAGTGATCAATCCTTCGCCGTATCTCTATTTTCTGCGGCTCGGTAATGTTTCGATTGTGGGGAGCTCGCCGGAAATGCTGGTGAAGGTGCAAGGACGCGATGCCTTTTATCGCCCTATTGCGGGCACGCAGCCGCGCGGCCGCGATGAAAATGAAGATCGCGCGCGCGCGGCGCATTTGCAGGCCGATCCGAAGGAGCGTGCCGAGCACATCATGCTGGTGGATCTTGGCCGCAACGATCTTGGGCGCGTTTGTGAGTACGGCTCGGTGCGCGTGGACCGGTTGATGTACGTGGAGCGGTACTCGCACGTGATGCATTTGGTGTCGAGCTTGAGCGGAAAGCTGCGCGAAGGCGTGGATTGCTTCGAAGCGCTGATGGCGTGTTTCCCGGCGGGAACGCTTTCAGGGGCGCCGAAAGTTCGCGCGATGGAAATTATTGATGAGCTCGAGCCGACGAGGCGCGGAATGTATGCGGGCGCGATTCTGTATCTCGATTTTTCGGGGAACCTCGATTCGTGCATCGCGTTGCGAACGCTGGTGGCGAAGAATGGGCGCGTGTACATTCAGGCGGGGGGCGGCGTGGTTGCGGATTCGGTACCTGCGCGGGAATATGAGGAGACGGTGAATAAGGCGACGGCGGTGGTGAGCGCGGTGGAAGAGGCGCACGGGGCGCGGAGATAGCGGAATTGGAAAAGGGAAAATAGAAAAGGGAAAAGTCGGCCCGCCTGCCGGCGAGCCCTACGGGCGCACATAATCTGAACATGATTTTGCTACTGGATAACTACGATTCGTTTACTTACAACCTGGCGCAGTATCTTGGGCAGATGGGACAGACGCTGGTAGTGAAGAGGAACGATCAGATTACGCTTGATGAAATTGCGGACCTCGCGCCGGAGCGAATTGTGATTTCGCCGGGGCCGGGAACGCCGAAGCAGGCGGGAATCAGCATTCCGATTGTCGAGCGATTCGCCGGGAAGATTCCGATTCTTGGCGTTTGCCTGGGGCATCAGGCGATTGGCGATGCGTTTGGCGGGCGGGTGATTCGCGCGAAAAAAATCATGCACGGCAAGACGAGCGAGATTCACCACGACGGCAAGACGATTTTCCGCGATTTGCCGCAGGATTTTCCCGCGACGCGATATCACTCGCTGATTGTTGAGCGGAAATCGCTGCCCGCGGAACTTGAGATTTCCGCGGAGACGGAAGATGGAACGATTATGGGATTGCGGCATCGCAAGTTGAAGGTTGAAGGCGTGCAATTTCATCCGGAATCGGTTCTCACCGATACGGGGTACCAGCTACTTCAGAATTTCCTCAGCGTGTAGTGCGGGTTTGTTGACGGCAGGACGATGCAGTTCGCGAAAATAGAAAAACAAATTACGGCTGTTGTGCTTATCGGCTTCGCTGTTGCGGTTGTGGGCATGGCGATACGGCTGGATCGCTCGAGCGCAAAACTTTCTGAGAACGCAAACCTTCTGGCCACGATCCCGCATCCCGTGCTTGGTTTCGATCGCAATGATTATCCCGGCGATGATGCGCTGCGGGCGCTGCGGCACACGTTCTCGTTTTCGAGTTACTGGCTGAACAATCCGCCTGGTGCGAGCGCGAATTCGTGGCTCGGCAAGCGAGATATGCTGACGCGGAACGATTTTGGTTTTCTTGTTCTCTTCAATGGCAGGGCGAGCGCAGAGCTGAAGTCGGAGGCTGCGGCTGCGCGCTTGGGGGTTTCGGACGCGAATGCAGCCACTGCGGCCGCGAAGCACGAGGGCTTTCAAGAAGGCACCGTCATTTTTCTGGATCAGGAAGAAGGCGGCCGGATGTTGCCGCCGCAAAAGGCTTACATTTATGCGTGGCTCGATGGCGTGAAGGCGGCGGGATTCCGAGGCGGAATTTATTGTTCGGCGATTGCCGTGACCGATGGCGGCGAGGAAGTGATGACCGCGGAAGATATTCGCGAGCATGCGAACGGGCGGGCGATCGTGTTTTTTGTATACAACGATGCGTGCCCGCCGTCGCTCGGTTGCGCGTATCCGCAAATCGTGCCGAAACCTTCTGCTAGCGGTTTCGCGCTGGCTGACGTGTGGCAGTTTGCGCAGTCGCCTCGAAGGAAAGAATATACGCAGCGGTGTGCGGCGACTTACAACGATGTTGGGAATTGCGTTCTGGCTGGGGCTAGCGGCGGGCTTTATTTGGATCTTGATTCAGCAAATTCGGCTGATCCTTCGAATGGGCGGCGTTGATGTTGTCGATTGGCGTCGCGCCGGCATCTTGCTTCGCATACGACTCGAGCCGCCGAATCGAAAATCGCCGGCAAGATGCCGGCGGTACGATTGTGATCGAGGCGTTCTTGTGGCGGGGCCGGATGATTAGTTTGTGGTGAAGGCGACGAAAGCGTCGAGCTTGGCGCGGGCGGTGCCGGTATCAATTGCATGCGCGGCTAGGCGTACGCCTTCGAGAAAATCGGGGGCGCGGCCTGCGGCGACGAGAGCGGCGGCGGCGTTGGCGAGAACGATGTCGCGGCAGGGGCCGTATTCGTGAGAAGCGAGAGCGCGGCCAAAAATTTTGTGGATGATTTGCGCGTTTTCTTTCGCGTCGCCGCCTTGCAGGGCTGAGACCGAGGAGCGAGCCAGGCCGAAATCTTCAGGCGCGAGCGTGTAGGTGCGCACGGAGCCGTCTCGCAATTCCGCGACGGACGTATCGCCCGAAATGGAGATTTCATCGAGGCCATCGGCGCCGTGAACGACGAATGCGCGGCGGACGCCGAGTTCGCCGAGCGCGCGGGCGAGCAATTCCGTATAGCTAGCGTCGAATACGCCGACGACTTGCGCGGCGGCGCCAGCGGGATTTGTGAGCGGGCCGAGGAGATTGAAGACGGTGCGGACGCGAAGTTCACGGCGGGCGTTTGTGGCGTGCCGCGTGGCTGCATGAATTGCCGGCGCGAACAAGAATCCGATGCCGATTTCGTCGATGGCGCGGCCGACGGATTCGGGGGGCAGATCAATGCGCGCGCCGAGAGCTTCGAGGACGTCGGCTGAGCCGCAGCGCGAGCTGATGGAACGATTGCCGTGCTTGGCGACGCGCACGCCCGCAGCGGCTACGACGAATGCTGCGGCGGTGGAGACGTTGAATGTGCCGCAGTCGTCGCCGCCGGTGCCGCACGTGTCCACGAGCATTTCATCGGCGCGATGGCCGGGCGGGAAAATCGGGGTGGCGTGGCGGCGCATTACGCTGGCGAAGCCGACTAGCTCGTCGACTGTTTCGCCCTTCATGCGCAGGGCGGCGAGGAAACCGGCGATCTGGGCGTCGGAAGAGTTGCCAGAGAAGATTTGCTCCATTGCGGATTCGGCTTCGGGGCGGGTGAGATCTTTTCCTGCGACGATTGTATCGAGGGCGTGATGAATGGTGAAAGCGGTCTGCGTGGCGTCGTCCCGACGGGGATGAGGCGCGCTCATGACGGCCTCGTCGCGCGTCGGGCTGGCTCGCTCGTGGGAATGCTGATTCCTCGGCCGATCGTTGTCGAGTGGACCTCGGAATGACGCTTTTCAGAACGCGTTCGAGCAAGGGGCGAAACGCTCATCGGGTTCGTCAAGGATATCGGGTGCTGTGCTCGGTCGAGCGGCATCGCCTTGTTCGCCCTTTCGGTTCCGAGTAAACTTACTCGTTTTGACTGTGCGCAAATTCTAGCACTCCTGGACGTGCAATGAAGATTCATGAATATCAGGCGAAGGCGATCCTTGCGAAGTTTGGGGTGCCGACGCCGCGTGGAGAAATGATTTTCAAGGCAGAAGATGCTGAAGGCGTGGCGAAGCGGCTGGGAACGCCGGTGGTGGTGGTGAAGGCGCAGATTCATGCGGGAGGGCGCGGCAAAGGCGGCGGGGTGAAGCTGGCGAAATCGCCAGCGCAAGCCGCTGAGCTCGCGAGGCAAATTCTTGGGATGAAACTTGTGACGCCGCAGACTGGGCCTGAGGGCCGGTTGGTGCGGCGGTTGCTGATCGAAGAAGGGCTCGACATCAAGCGCGAACTTTATTTGAGCATTCTTGTGGACCGCGCGGCGGAAGCGCCGGTGTTTATGGCGAGCGCGGCGGGCGGCATGGAAATTGAGGAAGTGGCAAAGGAGCATCCGGAAGCAATTTTGCGGGAGACGATCCATCCGGCGACGGGATTGCAGCCGTTTCAGGTGCGGGATTTGGTTTTCGGCCTCGGGTTACCGGCGGAAATGGTGAAAGTCGCGCAGCCGTTTTTTGAGTCGCTGTATCGCGCGTTTTTGGAGACAGATGCGTCGCTGCTAGAGATTAATCCGTGCGTGGTGACGGGCGATGGGCGGCTGGTGGCGCTCGATGCGAAAGTGAATTTTGACGACAACGCGATGTACCGCCATCCGGAGTTTGCGGAATTGCGAGATTTGGATGAAGAGACGTCACTCGAAGTGGAAGCGTCGAAATTCAAGCTGAATTACATCCAACTCGAAGGAAATGTGGCGTGCATGGTGAATGGCGCGGGGCTTGCGATGGCGACGATGGACATCATCAAGTTGAGCGGCGGAAGCCCGGCGAATTTTCTGGATGTGGGCGGGGGCGCGTCGGAAGAGCAGGTGCGCAATGCGTTCAAAATCTTGCTGAGCGATCCGAATGTGCGAGCGGTATTCGTGAATATTTTCGGCGGGATCTTGCGTTGCGATGTGCTGGCTGCGGGAGTGGTGAAGGCGGCGCGGGAGTTGGGGATTCGCGTGCCAGTGGTGGTGCGGCTTGAAGGGACGAATGTGGAGGAAGGACAGAGGATTTTGCGCGAATCGAGATTGAATTTTACTGTAGCGAGCGGGATGAAGGATGGAGCGGAAACCGTGGTGAAGCTGGCGGGAGGCCCGCGATGAGCGTGTTGGTTAACGAGAAAACGCGCGTCATCGTGCAGGGGCTGACGGGGCGCGAAGGGACGTTTCACGCGCAGCAGATGGTCGAGTACGGGACGAAAGTTGTGGGCGGCGTGACGCCGGGAAAGGGCGGGACGAAGCACATTGGCGTGCCGGTGTTTAATACGGTTGCGGACGCGGTGAAAAAAACTGGCGCGAATGCGTCGGTGATTTTTGTGCCGCCGCCGTTTGCTGCGGACGCGATTCTGGAAGCTGTGGCGGCGAAACTGCCGCTGGTTGTTTGTATTACGGAGGGGATTCCGACGCTTGACATGGTGCGCGTGGCGGCGGCGATGAAAAATTCGTCGACGCGGCTGATTGGGCCGAATTGCCCGGGGATTATTTCGCCGGGGAAATGCAAAATTGGAATTATGCCGGGACGGATTCATAAGAAAGGGAATGTGGGTGTGGTCAGCCGGAGTGGCACGCTCACGTATGAGGCAGTGGATCAATTGACGCGGCTGGGCATCGGGCAATCGACATGCATCGGGATTGGCGGCGATCCGATTATCGGGACGAGTTTTCTTGATGCGATTCAATTTTTCAACGAAGACCCTGGCACGTGCGCGATTGTGATGATCGGCGAGATCGGCGGGAATGCAGAAGAAACGGCGGCGGCGTACATTAAGAAGCATGTGCGCAAGCCGGTTGTAGGGTTTATCGCGGGGCAGACTGCGCCGCCGGGACGGCGCATGGGGCATGCGGGCGCGATTATTAGCGGCGGGCAGGGAACTGCGGCGGACAAATATAAGGCGATGAAGGCTGCGGGGATTCTCACGGTGCAGAGTCCGGCGGAGATTGGGCATACGCTGGCGGCAGCATTGAAGAAAAATGGCGGCACGGCGCGGAAGAAGAGTAGGGCCGCGTCGAAGAAGGCCGTAGCGACGCGCGGCAAAAAGAGACGTGGGTAAGAATTCACATCAATTCACATCGAGGGAGAACGATCCGAATGGCAGTCGAGAGAACGTTGGCGATTATCAAGCCGGATGCGGTGAAGCGCGGGCTTACGGCGGATATTTTGAGCAGGATTCACGCGGCGAAATTTAAGATTGCGGCGATTAAGTCGGTGTCGCTATCGAAGCAGGAAGCCGAGGGATTTTATGCCGTACACCGCGAGAGGCCGTTTTTCAAGGACCTCGTCGAATTCATGAGCTCGGGCAAGTCGGTGGTGATGGCGCTTGAGGCGGAGAATGCGATTGCGAAGTGGCGGGAGACGATGGGCGCTACCGATCCTGCAAAGGCGGCGCCGGGCTCGATCCGCAAGGAACTTGGCGAGAGCATACAATTTAATTGCACGCACGGATCGGACGCGACGCAGACTGCCGCATTTGAGATTGGATACTTCTTTTCGGGAAGCGAATTGAACTGACGTGTTTTTATGGAACCGCTGCGCGAAGTCGGACGGGCGCTGCTGATTGTTGGAGTAGTGCTGGTTGTTGTTGGCGGGCTTTTGTTCTTTGGAGCGCGGCTGCCGTTTCGGTTGGGACGATTGCCGGGGGATATTTTCTACCGAGGGCGGCATGGAACTTTTTATTTTCCGATTGTTACGTGTGTTTTGGTGTTGGACTCACATTGATTTTTTGGATTATTGGGCAGTGTCGACGGTAGGGGATGTCTGAAGGTATCTCGGATTATTTAAAGCTTGAGATTCGTACGTTTTCACTTGAGATGAAGTCCTGAGTTAAATTTCCTGATGTAATGACTTCGTAATGCCATGAGCCAATTGCCATTCAATCTTGAGCCGCTGAATCTGGCGCCGAGGCGGCAGGTGTGGAAAGTCAGCGAGGTGACGGCGCAGATTCGCGTGCTGCTCGAAAGCGAATTTGCGGATGTGTGGGTGGAGGGCGAAGTCTCGAATTTGCATCCGGCGCAATCGGGACATTTGTATTTCACGCTGAAGGACGCGAAATCGCAGCTGCGGTGCGTTTGTTTTCGGGATCAACTGAGGGGCGTCAAGTTCCGGCCTGAGGATGGGCTGCACGTAACGGTGCGCGGCTCGGTGAGCGTTTACGAGGCTCGCGGCGACTATCAGCTTTACGTTACGCAAATTGAACCAGTGGGTCTTGGCGCGTTGCAACTGGCATTCGAGCAATTAAAAAAACGGCTCGAAGCCGAGGGGATTTTCGCGACCGAGCGCAAAAAGCCGCTTCCGGTGTTGCCGCGGCGAATCGGTGTGGTTACATCGCCGACGGGCGCGGCGGTTCAGGATATTTTGCGGGTGCTGAAGCGGCGCTTTCCGAACGTTCACGTGCAGATTTTTCCCGTGAAGGTGCAGGGAGACGGCGCGGCGAAAGAAATTGTGGCGGCGCTGCAGTATTTCAATCGCGTGGATTCGATTGACGTGCTGATTCTGGCGAGAGGCGGCGGCTCGCTCGAGGATCTCTGGGCGTTCAACGAGGAGATCGTGGCGCGCGCGATTTTCGAATCCATTATCCCAATTATTTGCGGCGTGGGGCATGAAACCGATTTCACGATTGCGGATTTCGTGGCGGACGTGCGGGCGCCGACGCCATCGGCCGCGGCGGAAATCGTGGTGCGGACTCGGCAGGAATTTGAGAAGCACGTCCTTGAATTGCAGCGGTGCGTCGAGCAGCGGATGAAATATCTGCTGCTTGAGTGGCGGCATCAGGTGCGCGACCTTGAATCACATCGCGCGTTCCGCCAACTCGAACAGTTCGTGCGGCGCCGGCGGCAGCAAGTGGATGAGTATGCGGGCGCGCTTTTCGACGGATTGCGCGCCAGGCTGAAAGAAACGCACCGGCGGCTTACCACTTCGAGCGCCCGAATTGCGTCGTTCGATTTGCGCGCGCGTGCGGATTCCTTCCGGCTGAGAGTGTCGCGGTGCGATGCGCAATTACGCGGGGCGCTCGACCGCGTTGTGGATAGAAAGCGGCGGCGATTCAATGCGGCGCAGATGCGCGTGGCTTCGTTCGATCTCGGCGCGCGGCTCGAACGGCTGCGGCGGCGATACGAAAAGATTGCCGATGAACTGCGCGTTCGCGCGGATCGAATGCTGACGGCGAAGCGGCGTCGGCTCGAAGCTGCATCAGTGCGTTTGCAGGAGCGCAGCCCGTTCCAATTGCTTGAGCGCGGTTATGCTATCGCGTATGACGCCGAGGGGCGCGTGTTGCGATCGCCCGATCAAGTTGCGATTGGTGAGGATATCTCCGTGCGGCTGGCGCGCGGCGAATTGGGTGCGATAGTCAAGAACAGGAAGTCGAGCAAAGCTTAAGGGCGTGACGGATCCATGCCTTCGTAAGCGTTTACCAAACATTGTTATTTCCATGAAATGTCACCGCACTTCCGCCTCTTTACGCGTCTCCCGGCAAGATCGACAGAATAGCATCGCGAATCTTCGTCTTTTACGAGAAGGCGGTTGCCCACGAGTTTTAAGTCAGTGATGAATACCCACTGATTGTCCTCCTCGAGCCGGAAGTTAATGTGGGTGTGAAACACTTTCCTTTTCCACAATATTTTACCGGTTGAAGTTTCCTCCGCGACGACGTATTGATCTATTCCATCACCCGCAGCTGAGTACCGGATTCCGTTGGGAATGACAGGCGATACTGGCTTCGGCGGTGCTCGTTTTGCCATACTTGTCGCTGTCATTAGAGCCAGAGCGACACATGCAGTCATTAGGGTCCGGCCGAAAGCATTCATACGGCGATACTTTCCTTCGAGTTAATCTATGACACTCCCTAACGGTACCCGCGAGCTTTTTCGCTGTCTATAGGTCTACCGCGTGCTTTTAAACGCGAGCGATGTTGACACCGGTCCCGATTGCGATGGATCGCAAACGACAAATCGGAAATTAGTCGTCGGATTCGGATGCGACTTTGAGGACGGCGAGGAAGGCTTCCTGAGGGATGTCGACGCGGCCGACACGCTTCATGCGGCGCTTGCCTTCTTTTTGCTTTTCGAGGAGCTTGCGTTTGCGCGTGATGTCGCCGCCATAGCACTTGGCGAGAACGTTTTTACGAATGGCGCTGATGGTCTCGCGAGCGATGACGCGGCTGCCGATGGCGGCCTGAATCGCCACTTCAAACATTTGGCGCGGAATCAATTTGCGCAAACGCGAAACGAGCTCACGGCCGCGCTCGTAGGATTGTTCGCGATGGCATATCAGAGTGAGCGCGTCGACCGGTTCGCCGCCGACGAGGAGATCCAGCTTCACGAGATCGGCCGCGCGGTAGCCGGAGAGATGGTAATCGAGCGACGCGTAGCCGCGCGAAACGCTTTTCAATCGGTCGTAGAAATCGAGGACGATTTCGTTGAGCGGCATTTCATAGGAAAGCATGACGCGCGTAGGCGACAGGTACTCGAAATTTTTCTGAATGCCGCGTTTTTCCTCGCAGAGCGCCAATATCCCGCCGACGGACTCGTCATTGGTGATGATCATTGCCGTGAGAATCGGTTCTTCGATTTTCGCGATGGAAGTGGGCGGAGGAAACTTCGTCGGATTATCCACTTCAAGAGTTTCACCGGCGGTGGTGGTGATGCGATATTGAACGCTGGGCGCGGTGGTGATGAGATCGATGTTGAATTCGCGCTCGAGGCGCTCCTGCACGATTTCCATGTGGAGGAGGCCGAGGAAGCCGCAGCGAAATCCGAAGCCGAGAGCGGCGGAAGTTTCAGGCTCATAGAAAAATGCGGCGTCGTTGAGTTGGAGTTTTGAAAGGGCGTCACGCAAAGTTTCGTAATCGCTGGCGTTGACTGGATACAGCCCGGCGAATACCATTGGCTTGATTTCTTCGAAGCCAGGAAGCGGCGCAGCCGGGCGATCTGCTTCGACGATTGTGTCGCCGACACGCGCGTCGGCAACACGCTTGATGTTGGCAATGATGAAACCGACGTCACCAGCGGCGAGCTCGGTGAGAACGATGGGCTTCGGCGTCAGCACCCCAAGATTTTCCACTTCATATACTTCATCATTCGCGCAGAGGCGAATTTTTGTTTGTGGCGCGAGACGGCCTTCCATCACGCGCACTAGGACAACGGCGCCGCGATAGGCGTCGAACCAAGAATCAAAAATAAGAGCGCGTAAAGGCGCGTCGGAAGAACCTGTCGGCGCGGGAACGCGCGCCACCACGGCCTCGAGAACGTCGGCGACGCCGATGCCGCTTTTGGCACTGATTAGCAGAGCGTCGTCAGCGGGAATCGCGAGTACATTCTCGATTTGCTCTTTGACGTGATCGGGACGCGCGGCGGGGAGATCGATTTTGTTGATTACGGGGATGACGGTGAGATCGTGGCGCGAGGCGAGAAAGGCATTGGCGACCGTCTGCGCCTCGACGCCTTGACTGGCATCCACGACGAGGAGCGCGCCTTCGCACGCGGATAGCGCGCGCGAGACTTCGTAAGAAAAATCCACGTGACCGGGCGTGTCAATCAGGTTGAGGCGATATTCCTGGCCATCTTTTGCGGTGTAATGCAGACGAATGCTTTTCGCTTTGATGGTGATGCCGCGCTCGCGCTCGAGGTCCATCGAGTCGAGCACCTGCTCGTGCATTTCCCGTTGGCTAAGCGCGCCGGTGAGTTCGAGAAGACGGTCGGCAAGCGTGGATTTGCCGTGGTCAATGTGCGCGATGATGCAAAAATTTCGGATGTAGCGGGGGTCCATCAGTTCCTGACCGGCCAGTTTCCGTGTGATTGTTCCGTGATCGGCGCGCGGCGGGAAACACTTGCGCGGATTCTTAGGAATGCCGCAGTCACGCAAGTGACGAACGCCGCGGCGTTCCGGCCGCGCTCTCTAACTATTTGAGTTTGCCATAGATTGCAGCGTGCGGCCAGCACCGGCCGGGATTGAGCAGAAAAAGAGCGGGGTACTATTGATGAGAAAGAGTGAGCAGTGTAAGAAAGTGAATGAGATTTTAGCCGCTAAAGAAGCGGCGTTCCCAATCGGTACAGTTAGAACATATAGTACGTTATTTTCAGTTGACCTTTCGTGAAGCTGACTTATTATTTCTCTCACTACGACTCGTTTTCCGATCTGGATGCCTTACTGATCGCTGAGATTGTCTAAGTACGCTGACGGCTCAAATCTTCGTGTCACCGAGGAAAACTATGCAACGAAAGTTTGTTGTAGCCTGCGTTTCCCTACTTGCACTCGCAATAATTTTTGGATTTCTTCCTATAGCCGCACAGGCGCAGGTCAGCAGAGTTCGCTCGCTCGTCACTGAAAGAATTGACGAAGCAAAAGTGGTCACATTGCATGGAAACACGCGGCCCGAAGCTGCATCGGAGTTCGATCGGGGCGCACTGCCGTATGAGACTCGATTGGAACACATGATGCTGCAGTTGCAGCGCTCGCCGGAACAAGAGAAAGAATTAAGGCAATATATTGATGAGCTGGAAACGCCCGGGTCGCCGAACTATCACAAATGGCTCACGCCGCAGGAATTTGGCGACCGGTACGGTCTGGCGCAGCAGGATTTGGACGCGATTACGGGATGGCTTGCCGGACATGGCTTGACTGTGAACGTCGTATATCCGAATCGCGTGCTGGTCGACTTTTCAGGAACGGCGGGGCAAGTCCACGAAGCGTTTCAAACTGAGATTCATTCGTTAGAAGTGGATGGCGTGAAGCACTACGCGAACATGGGCGATCCGAAAATTCCGGCGGCGCTGTCGCATGCGGTTGCAGGCGTTGTTTCGCTGCATGATTTCAAGCCGCGCACGCTTTACAAGATGCGGCCACAGTATACGGTCGGGTCGACCGAACAATTGGTGGCGCCAGCCGATCTCGCGACGATTTATCACTTGAACCCACTGTTCAGCGCTTCGAATTCGGGGCAGGGACAGACGGTAGTGGTGATCGAAGATACAGACGTGTATGCCGCAGCGGACTGGACGACATTTAGGTCCACGTTTGGGCTCTCGGGATATACGGCGGGGTCGTTCTCGCAGGTACACCCTGCGCCTCCGTCTGGCACAACTAATTGCACGGATCCTGGTGTGAATGCCGACGACGGGGAGGCTACGCTCGACGCAGAATGGGCGAGTGCAGGAGCGCCGAGCGCCGCGATCGTGCTGGCGTCATGCAGCGATGGCGCTACGTTTGGCGGGCTGATTGCGCTTCAAAACTTGCTGAATGAAAGCGCGGGATCGCGTCCGTCAATTGTCAGCATCAGCTACGGAGAGTGCGAAGCGTCGAATGGAGCGGCCGCAAATGCGTCTTACAATTCGGCGTATCAGCAAGCCGTGGCGGAAAGCGTTTCAGTCTTTGTGTCATCTGGTGACGAGGGCGCTGCAAGCTGCGACGCGAATAAGGCGAACGCGACGCACGGCATTGGTATTAGCGGGTTCACATCTACGATCTACAACGTGTCGGTGGGAGGCACGGACTTCGGCGACTCCTTCGCGGGCACGAATACCACGTATTGGGGTTCCACGAACGGTACGACCTTCGGTTCGGCATTGTCATATATTCCGGAGATTCCGTGGAATGACTCCTGCGCCAGCGTGTTGATTGCCACCTATGTCACTGGCAACTCCTCAGAGGTAACGTACGGGTCCAGCGGCTTCTGTAATAGCACCACGGCAATCAACGACGGATTGCAAACAACGGCTTCCGGAAGCGGCGGCCCGAGCGGTTGCGCGACAGGGGCAGCCACAACAACCGGCGTTGTGAGCGGCACGTGCGCAGGATACGCCAAGCCATCGTGGCAGTCACTTGTTGGCGTTCCGGCGGATAGCGTGCGCGATATTCCGGACGTGTCGCTCTTTGCGGCCAACGGGATATGGGGCCACGCCTATGTATTTTGTTACTCGGATCCAGGCGCGAATAGAGGCGGCGCACCTTGTACAGGGGCGCCGAGCGGATGGTCGTTGGCAGGCGGCACGTCGTTTGCCTCCCCAATTTGGGCCGGCTTTCAAGCGCTGATTAACCAAAAGGCCGGTGGGCCGCAAGGCAATCCGAATCCGGAGTATTACACTCTGGCGAAAACCGAGTATGGAGCCTCTGGAAGCACGACCTGCAATTCGAAACTAGGCAACACAGTCGGCAGCAGCTGCATTTTCTACGACGTCACGCAGGGCGACATGGACGTGAACTGCACAGGCGCAAATAGTTGCTATCTGCCGTCGGGCACGTATGGAGTACTTTCCACGTCGGATAGTTCCTATTTGAAGGGGTACGGCACGACGACTGGCTGGGATTTTGCGACGGGCATCGGCACGGTGAACGTGACGAACCTTGCGAATGCGTGGCCCGCGTCAACTACGCCGAACTTTAGCCTATCTGCGGCGCCCAGCAGCGTGACAATCACTCAGGGTGGGGCTGGCGGCACAAGCACGATCACAATAACTCCGACCGATGCTTTTTCCGGCAGCGTAATGCTCTCCGCATCCGGTTTGCCGACGGGCGTAACTGCAGCGTTCGGGACTAATCCGGCGACGACTACTAGTGTTCTGACGTTGACGGCCAGTGGTACGGCCACCATCGGGACCGCTACCGTTACGATCACCGGCACTTCAGGAAGCTTGACGCACACGACTACCGTGTCGCTGACCGTCAATGCTCCACCGAATTTTAGCCTGTCTGCTAATCCGTCGAGCGTGAGCATCTCCCAGGGCGGGGCAAGTAAAACGAGCACGATCACGATCGCGGGTACGGGAGGCTTTAGCGGCAGCGTCACACTTGCTGCCACAGGTTTGCCAACCGGCGTGACTGCCGTGTTCGGAACGAATCCGGCGACGACCACCAGCGTTGTGACGTTCACGGCTAGCGGCAGCGCGACGACAGGTCCGGCTACGGTGACCATCACTGGAACGTCGGGCAGCTTGGTGCATACGACCACGATTAGTTTGAGCGTTACTCTGCCGCCAAACTTTACGCTGTCAGCGTCGAGCACCAAGGTCGAGGTATTTCGCATGTTCCACGCATCGGTGACGATCACGATCGCGCCGGTGAATGGCTTTAACGGCAACGTGTCGCTCGTCGCAAGTAGTGTGCCGGCTGGCTCGGTTGCAGCGTTTGAAACGAATCCGGCAACTTCAACGAGCACCATGACGTTTATGGAGGAAGGCGCCGTTGTCTCGGGCACGTATCCGGTAACGGTCACGGGAACGTCAGGCGGACTGACTCATACCGTCACGTTCAACGTGGTCCTGCATTGGTAGAGGCCGGCGCGTAACCAGTCGGCAGTACAAACTCGGCAGTAGAAATGGAAAAGCGTCGCCAGAGCAAGACTCCGACGACGCTTTTCGTTTTTGCTAGTAGGCCAATGTTGCAGGAAATGCTCACGCCCTCCGCAAGATCGCATCGGTAATAAATCCACCACACATACTTTTTGTGAGTCCTCAGTCTGCCGCGTGCATCTGAACAGCCAGCGTTTTCTAATTCAAAGTTCCAGGCGTCTCTCACACGCGGGTCCATGGGGTGGACACCGACTCTGACTGAGAGTCATTCCAAAATGAGCCTGGAGGGGTGGTGTCAGTTGTGCAAGCCATTCAAATTCTGTCGTAATCCGCTTTAAATCCAATCCACATCTGTAGTATTTGTTCGGCCTATTTGGGGGAGGGGGATCCGTGAAGAAGACCATGAGACCATTGGCGTTTTTGATTTTCACGATGCTACTGCTCGGTGCGCGAAGCGTTTACGCGCAAGGCGGCGCGACTGGTGCGCTTGATGGCACGGTGCTTGATTCGAGCGGAGGCGCCGTGGCTGATGCGGGCGTCACCATCACGGACCAACGCACCGGCAACGTGGTGCGTACCTTGCGAACGAGCGCATCCGGAACGTTTGCCGGAACGCTGCTGCCGCCGTCAATTTACGCCGTGACAGTGAACGCGAAGGGCTTCGGCGAGAGCACGACGAAAGGAATTGAGGTTCGAGTCACTGAAACTACGGCCGTTTACATCACGCTGCAGCCCAGCCAACTCTCCCAGCAGGTTACGGTCTCCGCTCAGGTGGTCAACGTGGATACCGAAAATGCCACGACGGGCCAGGACATCACGACAAGCACAGTACGAAATCTTCCTCTCGCGACGCAGAACTTTCAGCAATTACTAACGCTGTCAACCGGTGCCGAAAGCGCGCTGAACAACGCGGGGCAACTTGGCCGAGGTGACGTCCGGATACAGGTCAACGGCCAGCGCGAAGACAATAACAATTACCTAATCGAAGGAATAACCGCGACGGACTACAACGTCGCTGAATTGACCACGACGCCGCTGCCTAGTCCGGACGTGATTCAGGAATTCAAAGTTCAGACGAGCCTCTACGATGCCACGCAGGGCCGGAACGGCGGCGGAAATATCAATGCGATTTTGAAGTCCGGTACCAACAAGGTTCATATGGATGCGTACGAGTTTTTCCGAAATGACGCTCTCGATTCGAATACTTTTTTCCAGAACGCCGCAGGCGTCGCACGGGGCGAGTTGAAGCAGAACATCTTCGGCGGAAGTGGCGGGGGGCCGCTGGGATCGGACGGGAAGTTCGGCTACTTCTTTGGAAATTATCAGGGCTCGCGCCAGCGTAGCGGAATCGACAACGGCACGATCATCAGCACGACGTTCCCGATTCTGCCGGCCGTTCGCGATCAAGCTTCGCTTTCGCAAGCGTATTTTGGCAACTCGACGACGCCAATCGATCCGGTGGTCCTCGCTCTTCTGAACTTCAAAAGCAATCAGTTTGGAGGCGCGGGCGGCGGATATCTGATTCCTACACTGCCCGGCACGCCTGGATACACACTGCAAGCGAGCGGGCCGCCCATTATCAATACGGCGCCATTCGTCTACAGCAGCCCTGGGAGATTTACCGACAATCAGTTCACAACGAACTGGGATCGCGAATTCAATACGCAGAAGGACAAGGTGGCCGTTCGATTTTTTTTCAGCAACGCGGATTCGCTGAAGCCATTCGGCGCCGGCGGACTGACGGCCTCCCTCGGCGGAAGCGTGAACGCGACGGACTTAAATTTTCCTTACGATACGCCTGTGGCATCGCGATTTCTGAGCGCCACGGAGACGCACGTCGTTTCGCCGGGCTTTATCAATGAGTTCCGCTTCGGTTTCGTACGCATCAACAACAGCGATATAAACGTTCCAATCGTGACTGCGAACGACCTGGGCATTAACCGGCCGACCAGCAATCTGACCGACGCGATCTACAAGTTCACGTTTTTTTCCTCGGGTTATCAAATAGGACCCACACCGCAGGCGAATCAGTACCAGACGCAAGACAACTACGATTTTGTGGACACCGTGAGCACGATTCGCGGGAAGCATCAAGTTCGCTTCGGCGTCGAGGTCAATCGCGTCAATTTGAACAAGCTTTTCCCGCAGGTGTTCAATGGCCAGCTATATTTTGCCGACGGTCCGGCGCCGCTTCCGCCGCTGAACTCAACTTTTGCAAACGGCATTACCGATTTTCAGAGTTTCCTGCTGGGGGCACCCGCTTTTAGTTTCGGCGGCGGCGGCGTCTACAACCACGAATATCGAATCAACAACTACGGGCTGTTCATCCAGGACGATTACAAAGTGCGGAACGATCTCACGCTGAATATTGGTTTGCGAGTAGAAGTGAACGGCGCGTTTCACGACTTGCTGGAGCACATCGGCAACGTCGATCCCAATCTCTTGCTTCAAGGCGAATATCCGTTTATTTATCCGAGCAGCGTGAATAACTTCGGAATCCCGGGTTTCACCGGATCGGCAAGCGAAACGACCCTCAGGAACGATTACTCGACGGGCCTCGGTCCGCGCATAGGCTTGGCGTACGATCTTTTCGGCCATCACACGACGACGATTCGCGGCGGCTACGGTATTTATTACGTTCGCGAAGATGTAGGCGCTGTGGACCAGCTCTCGTTTCAGTCGCCGTTGCTTCCCATCGCGTTTGGTGGCGGACCTCCGAGTAGCCTTTCGAATTTCTTCGTAATTGGAAATGGAAATCCGAATGGATTGCCTCCGGCGGGGGTCATTGATCCTGCATTCGTCCCGGTGATTTCACAATTGACGGGGTTCATGGGCGGCAATTCGTCAAACGCTCCCATTTACAACAACAATTCGATCGATCTTTTCGGACTGCAGGTGCCGCAGCATTTCACCGTGCCGAACACGCAGCAGTGGAACCTGACAGCGCAGCGCAGCTTGCCTGGCCAGTGGATACTCGAGGTGGGCTACGTTGGCAGCCATTCGATCCATCTTCGCGAGACGCGCAATGCCATCCAGTCCGTCCTCGCGACTCAGGCCGACCAGTTGGTCGTTACGGGCGCGGGCGGCCAGCAATTCCCGATTACAACTACAACGGTTGCAAACGGTCCTGCGCGTTGTGTTTATCAGGGATTGAACTGCTACTCAGGTTTCGAACTGTTTGCGAACGACGCGTACTCCCACTACCACTCGCTGCAATCCACGCTCTCACGGCGGTGGGGCGGGAGCTACTTTCAGGCGGCATATACTTTTTCGCGATCAACCGATGCGACGTCGACTGGCAACACGGCCTTCAATACCGCCTGGGACAATCAGGCTGACATCAGCGACTCGCGCGGGCTTTCCGATTTCGACCGGACGCATCGTCTGGTCTTCAGCTATGTGTATACGTTGCCCTTCGCGAAGAACGCCACAGGATTGAAGGGAATCGCACTGCGGGATTGGGGAGTAAGTGGCGTGACGATCTTCCAATCTGGTTTGCCGTTCTCGATTATTGATTCCGCTGCCGGCACTGCTTACGACGGCGAAACGACGATTACCGCTGGTGCTAGCCTGGCGCCGGGTGGTTCACTTTCACAGGCCTACACCAGCGGAAATCTCACGACGAAACTTGCGCATTACGTTAACTCTGCGGATTTCGTCCCTGCTCCCATTATTGGAGATGACGGAGTCGCTACCGGCTTCGGGAATTTGGGCCGCAACATTTTGCGCGGACCCTTCCAGCAAAACTGGGATTTATCGATCATTAAATATTTCCATATTAGGGAGACTCAGGAATTGCGATTCACCACGGATTTCTTCAATATCTGGAATCATCCGGTATTTGGCAACCCGTCGTTTACGGACATCGAGAACCCGGCGACGTTTGGCGAAATACAGACGCAGGCGAATAACCCGCGTGTTATTCAATTCTCGCTGAGGTATGCATTTTGAAGGGCTACAACGGAGATCGAGTCCCCCTACTGGAACGCGACGAAGTCCCTGCGGAAATTGCCGCGATTTACGACAAACTGCTTCAAGAGCGCGGCGTGGTCCCGAACATGTTCAAGATGTTGGGGCACGTTCCCCCACTTGCTCTCGGGATTGCCGGCTTCTTGAAGCCGCTATCGGGAGAAGGAGCGCTGCCTGCTTGGTACAAGGAATTGGTCGCCGCGCGAGTGGCGTTCCTCAACAACTGCGAATACTGCGTGTCGTCACATTCGTATCTTGCGAAATTGAGAGGCGCGTCAACGGAACAGGTAGCAGCGGTTGGAAATTTTGAGACCGGGCCATACACCGAGCGAGAAAAGCTCGGATTCCGCGCCGCGGATCGGTTGCATCGTTCGGCCGATGAAATTGACGACGCCTTTTACAAGTGGCTGCAGCAGGAATTCACGCTCCCGCAGATTATCGAATTACTGGCGACGGCAGCGGCATTCGAATTTTTCCCGCGGTTCGTGAGTTCGTTACATATTCCAACCACTCCGATACGGGGCGAAAAATAGCATCATGACAGTATCGAGTGCGCGTGACAGTCGATAAGTAACTGTCGTAAACGAAACCCTCTGTCGTCGAGAATCATCCCATCTGCCAGGAAGGTATTCTGAGTGTTCACAGCTTTGACAGAATGGGCGGCGCTCCCTCTTCGCGTAGCGACTGCAGGTCTATTGCTTACATTGGCCAGTTTGCCTGCGATGGCGCAGCAGGAGCCGAAGCCTGCAAACCCGCCGAGCGCTCCTACACCCGATCAGGC
>Ga0209624_10000087_pt1 | contig 86131 bp, 70 predicted proteins | sample JacPinW_OM2H0_O1_FD_188565 | JGI IMG/M metagenome (GOLD analysis project Ga0209624, IMG submission 188565) | Forest soil microbial communities from Algoma, Ontario, Canada - Jack Pine, Ontario site 1_JW_OM2H0_O1 (SPAdes) (version 2) | ecosystem: Environmental > Terrestrial > Soil > Boreal... | reverse complement strand
GGGCGCGGCAATACCGACGGTCACGGCCGTCCCGCCGCGGCGCAAGACACCGAAGGCCTGCTCGGAAATCCGACCGAGTCCCACGCAATCGAAGGCATAATCGGCACCACCGCCGGTGAGCTTGTACAAGGCTTTGCCGATCTGGTCCTGCCCGGTCACATCAAAGGTGTGGGTAGCCCCGAGGCGCTCGGCCAATTCGAGCTTGGGGGCGCTCGTGTCGACCGCGACGATCATCGCGGCGCCCGCAATCGCGCAGCCTTGGATCGCATTGAGGCCGACCCCGCCGCAACCGAACACGACCGCGACCGAGCCCGCTTCGACACGGGCGGTGTTGACCGCGGCGCCGAAGCCGGTCATGACGCCGCAGGCGATCAATGCAGCCCGATCGAGCGGCATTTGCCGGTCGATCTTCACGAGGTTGTCGGCGTGCAAGGTCGCATACTCGGCCATGACGCCGCAGCCGCAGAATACGTTGAGCGGCGATCCGGCCGCGTCGAGTGTGCGCACGCTGCCGTCGGGCAAGGTGTAGAGCGCTTGCAGGGCCTGCACGCACAGATGCGGGCGACCCGTCTGACAGTAGTGGCAGCGACCGCAGATGCTTACGAATGAGCTGACGACGTGATCGCCGATCGCGTAGCGGCTCACGCCCTCGCCGACGGCGGTCACGATTCCGGCCCCCTCGTGCCCCAACACGAGCGGCAAGGGATAGGCGATCGTGCCGTTGGTCGCCGATAAATCGCTGTGGCAAACGCCGCACGCGGCCAGCCGGATCATGACCTCGCCGTGGCGCGGCGATTGCACGTTGATCTGCTCGACCGATACGGGCAAGCCGAGTTCCCGCGCGACCACGGCTCTCGATCGTTGACTCACGGCACTGCCGCGCCCGCGCGCCAGTTCGACGGCGATTGGCCGGTCCAACGCCGAAATGCGCGCGTGAAACTGCTGCCGGAGGAAAACCCGAGCAAATACGTGATCTCGCTGACGCTGTGATGCGGCGCGCTGAGGTAAATCAGAGCCAGCGAGTGACGAGTCTCGTCAAGGATCTCTTTGTAGGTCGTGCCGCTCTCGCCGAGCTTTCGCTGCAGCGTGCGCGCGCTCATGCAAAGCTGTTCGGCAAGCTCATCCTGCGAAGGTTCGGCGCTTTGTAATCGCTGCATCAGCACCTCGCGAACGCGCGCCTGAATGTTGTCCCGCTCGATGCGAGCCAAGTATTGGAGCGCGATCGCATCCGCGCGCAGCGCCAGGTCGGGGTTGGCGCCGTCGAGCGGCGACTCGATGCCCGCGCCGTCGAACACCAGCCGGTTCTGCGCGGCACCGAATAGCAGCGGTGCCCGGAACAGGCGTTCGAAGTCGTCGATGACCGCCGGCCGCGGACGTCGCAGTTCAATGCGCCGCGGCGAGAAATCCCGCCCGATCAACGAGCGGCACATACGCAGCTGCGCGCCGACCAGGGCGTCGATCGATTCGAACGAAACCCCGGCCGCGGGTTCGATCACGAAATGATAATCGCTCCCGCATTTGCGGAATTCGTATTCGACCGCATCGCTGGCGACGTGGCAATAGCGCTGGAGTCTTTCGAAGGCGTCCTTCAAGGTCGAACTCGTGCTGAGCCCGTAGCTCAAAACGTGGAAGGTCGTGTGCCGGATGTGGCTCGCGACCTTGACGCCGAATGCCGGATCGCCGGTGGCCGCAACGGCGATTTCCCACAGGCGCGCGGTATTGACGAGCGGGCAAAGCAAGGTCGGACCATCGAGGGATTTGAGATCGAAGCCCGCTTGCGCGAGCAGTGCGCTGCTGTCGCAGCCTGCCGCGTCGAGTGCGCGGCCGATCGCCTTGATCCAAGCGGCAAGAATGTAGCCGCGACCTGCGGTGGGCTGCGTTCGTGTTGTTGGATTTCCAGCCCTGATCGTCATGAGATTCCAGTGCCGGCATAGCTTAGACGCAAAATGCCGGTGCGTCGATTGCCTCCGGCAGTGCGCCGCGTGCGTCATCGGCTTTCAATCACGATGCAAGACGACCGGAAGCGATGACGACAGGCCGCCGTCGACGGCAAAGGCCTGACCGTTGACATAAGATGCGGCATCGGAGGCGAGAAACAAAACCACCTGTGCAATCTCGCCGGGCGCGCCCGCACGGCGCAGGGGATTGAGCTGACCAATCCTGCGCTCGCTGCCGCGGGCGCGCGCCTGTTCGAAAATTGGCCTCGTCATGCCGGTTTCTATGAGTCCGGGGCAGATCGCGTTGATGCGCACGCCGGTGCCGGCGAGTTCATTGGCCGCGGTCTGAACCAAGCTGATGACGCCGGACTTGCTGGCGCTGTAGGGCATGCAACCAGCGCCGGAACGCAATCCGGCGACCGACGCGGTACAGATGATCGAGCCGCGCCGCTGCTTGGTCATCGTGAGCGCTGCGTGCTTAGCGGCGAGAAACGTACCGATGAGATTGACCTGCAAAATCTGCGCCCAGCGCTCAGCGGTCTCTTCTAAGAACGGCATGAGGCCCCCGCTGATGCCGGCATTGGCAAAGCAGACATCGAGGCTGCCGAATTGCTCGACTGCGGCCGCGATCGCGCCCGCGACATGTTCTTCGACCGAGGAGTCCTTGACGAACGCTATCGCGCGGCCGCCCTGGGCTTGAATTGCCGCGGCCGTCGCCTCGACTTCCGGTGCGCGATCCAATGCCACCACGGAAGCCCCTTCGGCGGCGAACAGCAGCGCACTCGCACGCCCGATTCCGCTCGCCGCGCCGGTCACAAAAGCCGTTTTTGCCTGTAACAGTTTCATACGCTACACCGGGCTTGTTGGAGATGAGCCTACGCGGGCAGTATCACAGCCTCGCTAGCCTCGCGTCGACAGCCTCCCTCGCATCGGCAGCCGGTTTTCGCCCCGTCACCGGGTTTCGCCTCGCCACCGCGTATCTCGGTTGTTTTATGATGTGGCCATGTCAAACGCAGCCACGGTGCTCATGGCCACTTATGGTGCCAGCGTCTCCAGAGTCGAGGAGCCGACGCACGGCGGCGCTGCGCGACCTGCTTGGCGTGGGTGCGGGCGGCGCGGATGCCGGTGCCGTGAAATGCTGGTGCGACCGTGACGGCACCGACCGCGTTTCGCGCCGACATTCCGTTCGTCAACGATCTGGGCGTGGAGTTTCTCGCGGCCGATGCAGGGCGCGCGACGGTTGCGCTGCAGCTGCAGGCTCGGCACCTCAATAGCTGGAAGGTCGCGCACGGCGGCGTCATCATGACCTTGCTCGACGTCGCGATGGCCGTTGCCGGTCGGTCGCTCGACCCGGGCGCCGGTGGCGGCGTCACGGTCGAGATGAAGACGAGCTTCGTGCAGCCCGCATTTGCGGGCAGTCGCCTCACCGCCAGCGGTCATGCATTTCATCGCTCTTCGACGCTGGCTTTTTGCGAGGGCGAGGTGCGCGATGAGAGCGCACGACTCATCGCCAGATCGATGGGCACCTTCAAGTATATCCGCCATCGGCCGGCTGACCAGCCGGCCGATGGCCAGTGACGGCGGGATCCGCTCAAGCGATCGAGGCGCCACCGTCCACAGCGATGTATTGACCGGTCACGTGGCGCGAGGCGTCCGAGGCGAGATAGACGGCCGCACCCTGCAGGTCGGTGTCATTGCCGAGGCGCCCGAGCGGGGTTTGCGCAATGACCGATGCCCCTATTTTCTCGAGCAACCCGCTGGCCATCTTCGAGGGGAAGAATCCCGGGCAAATTGCATTGACGCGAATGCCGTAGGCTCCCCACTCGCTCGCGAGCGCGCGAACCATGTGCAGCGCTGCGGCTTTTGAGGCGTAGTAGGGCAGGGCTTTGAGCTTCATCCCGACACGCAGTGCCGCGACCGAGGCCACGACGATGATGTTGCCCGCGCGGTTCGGGATGAAACAACGATTAGCGACGGCCTGACTCAGCACGAACACGCTCGTCGCATTGAGCATCATGACCTTGTTCCAGGCCTCGAGCGGGAGTTGCTCGGCCGGGGCGCCCCAAGACGTGCCTGCGTTATTGACCAGGATATGGATGGCGCCGAAACGCGCGAGCACCGCCTCGACGAGCGCCGGTGCCTGCGCGAGGTCGGACAGATCATTGACCACCGTAAGCACATCGATGCCGTGCTTCTCGAGATGCGCTTTGGCCTCCTCGAGCTCGGCGGGGTTGCGCGCGCTGATCGCGATTTTCGCACCCATTTCACCGAGTCCGGTCGCGATCTGCAGCCCAAGACCGCGTGAACCGCCGGAGATCAGAGCCACTTTGCCGCCGAGTTCGAACATTTCGCGCACGCTCATCCGACGCACCTCTGTAGCTTTGCCGGCCCCGAAACCTAGAAACGAGAGCCGAGTGTATTAGCGACAGTGATCTCGATCAAAGTGTAGAGTCAAGCAAGGAGGGCAGCCCCATGTCCAATACCTATCGGCGCATCGTGCCTGCATCACGACTCGCCGAACGCTATCGCGCGATGTGGTCGATCGCGGGTGAGCACAGGAGCCACGCTCTGACGGGCGGCCTGAATGACTACCGCGCATCCAGCCTGCATCCGGCGGCCGCAGCCGATCCCGCGATCGGCGTCGAAGCGGATCTGCAGCGCCGGGCCATGCGCGTACCGGTACGCGTGATCTGGGCATGAAAGACACGGCGCCGAGCGCCTCACTGCTCGAGGGACCCGCGCAATTATGTGCCAATCTGTCTATCCCCTACATCGACGACGGATCCCACTGGGTGATTCACGAACGGCCGGCGCGCGTCAACGCGCAGATTGCGCAAGCACTCGACCAGGCGTGCTGATCATGGGAGCCATCTATCTCGTGCGCCACGGTCAGGCCGCTTTCGGTACCGACGACTACGACCGGCTGACCGAGATCGGGTACACGCAGGCGCGTCTGCTTGGCGGATTTCTCGCCGTTCGGCAGGTGCGCTGCGACGCGATTTATACCGGGACGCTGCGGCGCCACAGGGAAACGGTGCGGGGCATTCTGGACGGCGGTCCCGCGCTCGGCGACGGCTCTGCGGTCGAGAGCATTGCGGGTCTCGACGAGTACAAACCCGAAGCGTTGATCGCTTCCTTGATGGGCGATCGCTTCGCGTCGGCGCCGATGGCGGGACGCGACGAGCCGGCGCTGGCGCGCGAGCATTTCCGTCGTTTACGCGCGGCGCTGCTCGCATGGACCGAAGGCCGCATCCAGCCGGCCGGCATGCCGGATTGGCGGACGTTTCAGGCAGCGGCGGTTGGGGCGCTCATCGAAGCGCGGCGGCGTCACTCGGGCGGCAATGTGCTCATCGTGAGTTCCGGCGGCCCCATCGCAGCGATCGTGGCGGCGGCGCTCGAATCGCCTCCGCAGATTGCGGTCGAGCTGAATCTGCGCATTCGAAACAGCGCGGTCACGGAATTCACGATGTCTGCGCGGCGCCATCAGCTCCTGAGCTTCAATGCGCTGCCTCATCTCGAGGCGCAATCGGATGCGACGCTGATGACTTACGCCTGAAGCGGATCGCGTCTCGACGCTCTTGGCCGTTGGAGCTAAGCTGCGCGGCGATGCCTGACACGAATTCCGCCACCGGTGCGGGAACTTCCGACCTCGACGCCGCTGCGCTCACCGCCTGGCTCGAGCAACACGTCGCGGGTTTTCGCGGGCCGATTGCCTTGACAAAATTCGAGGGTGGGCAGTCGAATCCAACGTATAGGCTCGATGCAGCGAGCGGCACCTACGTGCTTCGTCGCAAGCCGTTCGGGACTTTGTTGCCGTCGGCCCACGCCGTGGAGCGCGAATATCGCGTCCTGACGGCGCTGCACCCACTCGGCTTCCCGGTGCCTCGCGTGTTTGCGCTTTGCGAAGAGCAGGCGGTGATCGGTTCGGCTTTCTATTTGATGGCCTTGGTCGAGGGTGCGAATTTCACCGACGGCGCGCTTCCCTATCTGACCAAGGATGCTCGCGCGATCGTTTATCACGGCATGATCGATACGCTCGCGGCGCTTCATCGGATCGACCCGCAGGCCGCCGGCCTTTCGACATTCGGTCGTCCGGGCAATTTCTTCGAGCGTCAAGTCGTGCGCTGGATCAAGCAATATAGGGCAGCCGAGACCGACAGAATCGAGATGGCCGAGCGACTGATCGTTTGGCTGCCTGCGACTTTGCCGCCGCAGACCGGCGTCGCAATCGTGCACGGCGACTATCGGATCGACAATCTCATCATGGCTCGATCCGGTGAGAAAATACTCGCCGTTCTCGATTGGGAGCTTTCGACGCTCGGCGATCCGCTCTCGGACTTCTCGTATTTCCTGATGAATTGGGTCACGCCGGTCGATGGGCGTGCGGGGCTGCTGGGCCTCGATCTGGATCGGATCGGCATCCCGACGCTCGAGCGAGTGGTTGCGCGATACTGCGAGAAAACGTCGCGAGCTGCGATTCAAGATCTCGACTGGTATTTTGCATTCAACCTGTTTCGTCTCTTGGGGATCGCGCAGGGCATCAAGAAGCGGCTCATGGACGGCAATGCCTCGAGTGCCCGCGCCGGGGAGTTGGCGGCCCGCATACCGCAGATCGCGGCCCAGGCATGGCGTTTCGCGGAGCGCGCCGGCGCTTGAGGCCGCGGGTCCGCCCTCACGCGAGTGCGGCTCACACAGGGCGGTGGCACGGATTGTTTGGATGCGCATGCCCTCAATTATCGTGTATGACAAGGTCGGCTGAGTCGGCCCATCCGGGTGGCATCTCCGCGTGTGGCCAAGCGGCGCTACCGCGCCTCGGGCAGCGCGCCGAGGGATTGCTCGATGGGGTCATGCGCGACGCGACGTAGGATCCGACTGCTGCAGAGTCAGAAGGCGAGGGTCAGCCCAAGGACGTATAAAGGATCGACAGGATTTCCGGGCGCGTGGGCCCAGCCATGCGTCCAGCGCAACTTTATATCGGGGCGGAGAGCCACGCTGCGCGAATGATTGCGACTCTCCCAGACGTTGACGAAGGCACCGGCTCCCGGTTGTGCCATGAACTCCGTGCGGCTCTCAAGTCCAATACCGGACGGAGGGGCGAGGTGCGTTGCTCCCATACCAATCGAGACGTACGGTGCAAAAGCTCTATTGACCGTAAACACTCGCAGAAGCCCCAATGCACTGCCATAGAGGTGAATGGGCCCAGAACCAAACCGGTCGCTGAGGGGTGCATCGTTAAGATCGAGTTCAATGCTCCATGCCTGCGACAGATACATTCCAACGTCAAGGCCGTACAGCGCGGAGCTTCCCTTGCCTCCCCAGGGTTTGTCGGGTGTTATTCCTCCAAAGTACGAATTCAAATACCAGGATTCCTCGCGATCCTGTCCCCGCGCCGTGACAGGTGCGCAGAAAGTCAAGAGGCTCACGATGAAAAGGCAACCAATCCGGTAGCCGCGCAACGGACGTGGCAACCTGCGATGAGCATTTGCATTGTCAACGACTATAAGTCGACGCCGCATGAGTTACCCATCTGAAACACCTCAGTGGCGCACTATCGGATCAGCTGGCTGCGGGCGCAGGCTACAAGCTCGTAACCATTCTGGCAGACAATTAGCGAATGAAGTGTGTCCTCAAACTGGGCGATGGCCTCGCCGGCATCGGCCAGACGCAGGCTGCCGCTAGCGCCTTGAGGGCCATCGGCGAGTTTCTCTCCGCGCGGCTCGTACCACCGTCCGGGAAACATTAAATCCTGGTTTGGAATCGCTTGCGCGTTCAGCTCTGCGTAAGCCGCCGCTTCTGTCTCCCTCCGGCGAGTGGCAGCTGGCTCTCGTCGATGATCTGGCCGTTCTTCATGACGAACACGATTGACTTGGCGTTGTTGATGTCTATCGTCGGGTCCTGGCTAAGCAAAACCATGTCCGCTAGCTTGCCCGTGTCTATCGAGCCTAATTGGTCGGCCTTGCCCAGGAATACCGCACCGTTGTAGGTCGCGATGCGGATCACGTCAAGCGGCCGGATGCCCGCCTCGACCAGCAACTCCAGCTCGCGCTGTGTGGCGGCTCCGCTGCTCTGGTCCGTACCGCATGCGACGATACCTCCCGCCGCGTGCACCTTACGAACATTCTCCTCGGCGATCGGGTTCATGACCTTCATCCATGCTGTCCAGGTGCTGATCTTCCATTCCGCTCGCACTTTCGTCCTGAGCCGCTCGCGGTCCACGGCGCTGAATGAGGCCACGTATAGCGGCTGATCCAGGTACTCCGGATGCTCCACGAGGCGATTGTAGTTATCGCCTATCGTGAGCGTGCTAGCGAAGGGAGTCTTCTTCGCGCCCATCAGCTTGACGAACGAATCGCTGACCGGTCCTTGGATGACGGGGTGAGCGAGCGTGTCACTACCGGCATAGATCGCTTCGAGCGCCCGCAACTCGCTTGAGACATGAACCGTCGTGCGGATGCCGTGCAGGTTGTAATAGCGGATGATCTTCTGCAGCAGATCCGTCGGCATGAGCGGAATCATTGGCCGGGAGCCCCAGCCTTCTTCTTCCAGGGTCAATTTGAGGATGTCGGGCTGCTGCTCTGCAATGTGCTGGTCGAGCAGCCCCTTGTCCTTCTCGAAGTCGCTGATCCTCAGGGCAATGCGATCACCGTGGCTGCCCGGATACGTGATGAGGTTGCCGGTGGCAAAGATGCGCGGCGAGAGTATTCGGCCGGCGCGCTCGTCTGCGCGCAGCGGCAGGATGTGCTCTGCGCGGTTTCCGACGTCGACCACCGTGGTGACTCCTGCGTAGAGAAAGCTTGCAAGAGCCTCGACGCCCTCCTGGCGATTGGGCGGACCAGGTGGCGTATCCGCCTTGGCGCTCGGGTCGAACCCGCCGCGCAGATGGATATGCACGTCCATCAGCCCGGGAATCAGATATTTCCCCTGGCCCTCGATGCGATGACCCTTGAGACCTCGCGCAAGGATGCTGGGCGTGACGCTCGTGATGCGCTCGCCCTCGACCGCAACAGTCATGTCACGCTGCGGTGCGTGCGTGCCATCTATCAGTGTCACGTGCTCGATGACCACAGCGTCTGCGTGCGCCGCCGTGGCCGACAACACGAAGACCAGTGCGCCGCCTGCAAGACTGAGTTTCTTCACTTGGACTCTCCAGTGCGTTTGGACGGCTGCCGATGGCAATGTCAGCTACTCAACGAACCAAATCGTCGAACTTCGGCCATATCCGGTGCGCCACCCCATTGTGAGGCATGGTCGCGGATGCTTTGGGGGTTGGCAACCGAGGCGCGGACGGGACGGCCGCAGGGACCGCAATCGGGAGCCCAATACGCGCGGAGCAAGGACGGCTTCTGGCGGGTCCGGTCGTCGCACATCCATTAGCCGCCCGGTAACGGACATTAGGAGACAACCAAGTGCGAGGGTGGATCAGGACTTAATATTTGATCTTTGTCCCATGGACAATGGGTCCGACTTTCATCATCTTGAGCAGACTCTGCCTAAAGGAGCCGTCAATGCCCACGCTCTCAAGCCAGATTGCCTTCTCGCTTGTAGCGCTCGGAATGGTTCTCACGCCGGGTCCAAACATGATCTATCTCATTTCCAGATCCATCTGTCAGGGTCGCGCCGCGGGTATGATTTCTTTGGGTGGTGTAGCGTTGGGATTTGTCTTTTATATGATCTGTGCAGCCGTGGGGATTACCGCGCTACTCATGACTGTTCCGCTTGCATATGACGCACTCAGAATCGCCGGAGCGGCATACCTGCTGTTCCTCGCCTGGCAAGCCATAAAACCGGGGGGTCGCTCACCGTTTAAGGTTAAGAACCTCCCGACGGACACACCGCGCCGCTTATTTACGATGGGATTCTTGACCAACCTGCTAAATCCCAAGGCAGCCGTTCTGTATTTATCACTTCTTCCGCAATTTATTAGCCCTGAGCACGGCAGTGTGCTGGGCCAATCATTGGTGCTGTGCGCGACGCAAATCACCATCAGCGTTGCAGTCAATTCTCTGATTGTTGTCACGGCTGGCACCGTCGCTGAGTTTCTCGCGGGCAGGCCGAGATGGGTTCAGATCCAGCGCTGGTTCATGGGCACGGTGCTGGCGGGGCTCGCTGTGCGAATGGCTACGGATGCCCGGCGCTGAACCATTCACTCCGGCTCATTGGACTGGTTGTTCGCCTCCAATGAGCGGTCGTTGGTGAGCGTCCGCGTCAGTCAGACTCGCAGTAGTGGCGGATATCGGTCCACGAACCGAGGCGCTCGGCGAACGTTGGCGCCGCTTGGTAAGCGGACAGTAACATTTCTCACCACGTCACCCGGCAATTCCCGGACACTATCGCGCGGCGTTCATTTCGCGTCGGCGTAGGCCTTAATCAAGTCGGTGAGAAAATCCCTTCCTACAAACACTGAGCGGATGCTGCGCCGCTCGTTGAGGCCATGCACACCATTGCCGTCGGGATCTCCCCAGCCACCGGGCGCGCCATAAACTGGAATGCTGATGGCCTCGAGGAAGATGCCGTCGGTCGTGCCCGTCGACATGCTCGGAACAAGCGGTACACCCGGAAAGTACTTAGCAACCAGCTTCTGGGCCGGAACCATGATCTTAGGATCCAGCGGTGGCGGTACGGCGATGGGTCGGACGGGCGGCACGGGCGTCACCTTGACGCCGGGATCAGCGATGGCGGCCACGAGAGCCTCCTGCGTTCCATCCACCGTCTCTCCTGGGAAGATGCGGCAGTTGACGTTGGCGGTGGCGCGCTGTGGCAGTGCATTGTTTGCATGTCCACCGCTCAACAGTGTGGCGACGCAAGTGGTGCGCAGCATGCTGTGGTAGCTGCGATCCTTGGAAACGACGGCCTCGGCTGCCTGATCGTTGGGATTGTGCGAGAGCGCCACCATTGCGTGTCCCAGTTCATCGTCGCGCGCGGCGCCAGCCTTGGCAAAGAAGGCGCGCGTCGTGTCGGTAAACTTCACCGGAAATTCGTGGTCGCGCACTTTGGCGAGCGCATCGGCGAGCTCATAAATAGCGTTATCCCGAATCGGGGTGGAGCTGTGGCCGCCTGCATTGATCGTTTCGAGCAGATAGTTCTGCGAGGCTTTCTCACCCACCTGAATGGATTCAACCACTAGCTTGCTGTGTCCATCTGTCCGCCCGCCGCCACCTTCATTCAAGGCAAAAGCCGCCGAGATGAGCTCGGGTCTGTTCTTGGCTAGCCACTCGGCGCCATTGAATGCGTGCGTGGTCTCCTCACCGCAAGTCAGCGCCATCTTGATGGTGCGTTTGGGATGGTAGCCGTCATGTTTGAATCTCATCAGCGCGTCAACCCATGTGGCATCCATCCATTTCATGTCCGAAGTTCCGCGGCCATAGAAGTAACCGTTTTCTTCGATCAGGGTAAATGGATCGCGCGTCCAGTCCTCCCGTTTCGCCTCCACCACGTCCAGATGGCCTAGTAGCAACATGGGCTTCGCGGACTTCGATGTCCCGGCCAGCACAGCGACCACGCCACCTTCCTTGGGATGGTCGGGCACCGAAAATAACGTGACGTCTTTGTCTTCAAATCCGGCCGCCTTCAAATGCGCCGCGATGCGTTCGGCTGCTGCGGTGCAGCTCCCGGCCGATAGTGTGGTATTGATCTCCACCAATTCTTTGTAGAGGGCGAAAAACGTCGTTTGATCGGGACGCAGGGGACCCATCGGGGGTTCTTGGGCGATGGCTATGTGCACTACCATCAGCAAACTGAGCGCGCCCGCAGTCCGCATCAGCATGAGGGATCCCCGTGGAGATTGTTTCGCCGATATTCCCATACGCGAGCGCCGAACTTCAATTAAACCTCTGCTTGCACAGTCTCGACCAAGAGTTGAGTGACACCGGTGCAGGTCGCAGCGCTTCGATTACCCGATCGACTTCCTTTATTTCAGCAGTGCTTCCAGCTCAGGGAGCGGCACTGCGCCTTCACGCATGGCGGCCTCCCGAAATTGCTTCTGCGAACGCCCCGGAAATCTCTTTGCATAGCTGTCGCGAGCCGCAAGCCATCCCTTGAGGCCTGCGTAATAGGTCGGCAGCTGACAGGAGGTGAGCTTGGCACGCTGCAGTTTGGCTGTAGCCTCCTCTGTCTCCTGATAGGCCTTTTCACTCATGAGGTCGACGGCCTCCTGATCCGTCATTCCCATGGTCTGCAGTCGTACGTCGAGGATGAGGTTTGCCAGCAGGCGCAACATTTGTTTGTCGAGTGTCAGTCGATATCCCGGCGAGTCACTTTGGTAGCCTTCATCGGCCATCAGCTTCTGGGCGTAGACCGCCCAGCCTTCGATATACGGCCCATTACCGTAGATGGCGCGCAGGAGACGGCGCGAGTTCGGCCGTACCTGGTTGGCGTATTCCCCCTGAACGTAGTGGCCGGGCATGGCCTCATGCACGGTCAGATGCTGAATTCCGGAATTGTTGTATTCACGCAGTTTCGAGTCGATGCGGGCCTTGGGCCAGGAAGCGGGAATCGGAGTGACCCAGTAAAAGGCGCCGAGCCTCGGTTCGAGGGGCGGAGCCCCGTTGAATCCCCCGACGCCGTACACTCCGCGCATGAATACCGGCGTCTCGATGACCTGCAGATTGTCGTTGGGCGGCAGAGTGACCAGGTCTTTCTCGCGCACGAACGCCGTGGCAGAGGCGAGCGCTTGTTTTGCCGAGTCCATGTAGGTCGCAGGTGTCGCGTGGTGGCTGGCAACAGCTGCGAGCGCCTCTTTGGCCGTAGCGGGCGCGGCAAGTCTGGCAAGCTCGGCACGCGTTCTCGTGAGGTCAGCCTCCGCGGCCGCGAGAAGCTGCTCGGGCGTCGCGTCGGTTTCCAGCGTGAAGCGAAACTTCTTGGCGTAGAGATCCTTCCCCAGTCGCCAGTCTCCAGGGCGCTTGGCGAGCGTCTGCTCCAACCAGGTGTTCAGTGACTTGAGCGCGGCCAGCGCCGGCGCTGCCGCGTTGTCGTACGCGCCTCTTAGATCCGTGGGACATGCGTGACGCAACTCGGCGTCGATCAGATCGATGTTGCCGGCGTTCTCTTCGCGCGCCACACGGTTCCAGATGTCCGGCGCATCAATCAGATTGCTCTGTGCCTGCTGAACGAGCGTAGGGATTCTCTTCAGTCGCGCGATGATATGGCCGAACCGCTGCCGCTCGGGTGCATAGTTCAGCGTGTAGTGCGTATAAAGGGCGTTTCCTACCAACTCCACGTACACGGTCGGGTTGTGTCTGAAGCTCTGGATCTCATCGAGTTCTAGTCGCGATGCACCAATGGCGTCACGCATGATGCGCGCATCTGCGCGCTGCTCCGCATCCAGCGCGTCGAGCTTGAGCGCTGACAAACTGGTCTCCGTGCGGCTGAGGAGGTGGCGCTGCGCATCGAGACCTGCGGCGCTGAAGTCATCGAGCTCGTCATCCAGAGAGACGCCGCGATGGCTGTGATAGCCGGCCTGGGTGGCACTGCTCGGTGAGAGCGCCAGGGAGTCGAGAACAAAATCGTTGACCAGCTGGTCGAACCCGGAATCAGCTGTCGCCAGTTGCATCCCCATCGTCATCAGCGCAAGTCCAGCGCCTGCGCGCAGCAGTAATTGAATCGCAGCCATTGTGGACCTCGCTGTGAATTGCAGGATTAAGAGTAGCGCAACCCCCGGGCGTGCGACGAGGGGAAGAGTGCTTGCCGGTCGCTTAGGGAGTGGCCTCAGCTAGGACTAGGCTACTGGGCTGGTCGAACAATCTCTGATGCGGTTGTGATTCGCTGGAATATTTCTCGAACGCCCATGAACCTGTCATCCTCGGTCGCACGCCGGCAGTGCAAGAACTTCAAAGAGGCGCGAAGGCGTTTTGGGCGATTGCGCCCCAAGGTCCAAGGAGGTCGATGGTGAAGATCAGGGTAGGCTACGAGTTGATCTACGACTGTCCTCAGCCGACGCCGATGATGTTGGTGCTGAACATTCACTACACTCGCGCATCCGATCTTCTCGTTCCGGACTACGTGACGACGGATCCATCGATTCCAATAAATATCTATCGAGATGGTTTCGGCAACTGGTGCAGCCGTATTGTGGCGCCCAAAGGCCAGATCCGCATCTCGAGCTCTGCGGTCGTCAAGGACTCGGGCGAGCCAGACGTCGTCGCGAGGTGGGCGCAACAACATGCGATACAGGATTTGCCCGAGGAGGTCCTCGTCTTTCTGCTGGCGAGCCGATATTGTGATACCGAAAAGTTGGTACCGATAGCCTGGAATTCGTTCGGTCATACTCAGCCGGGCTGGGATCGGGTCCAGGCGATCTGCGACTTCGTCCACAGCCACATTTCGTTCGGTTATGAGCATGCCAGTTCCACCAGGACAGCGTGGGAAACATTCAACGAGCGGCGCGGCGTCTGCCGCGATTTCGCACATTTGGCTATTGCCTTGTGTCGCTGCATGAATATTCCGGCACGCTACTGCACTGGTTATCTCGGCGACATAGGCATACCGCCGCCCTACGGTCCTATGGACTTCTCCGCTTGGTTCGAAGTGTATCTCGGAGGGAGCTGGTACACGTTCGATGCTCGCAACAACACTCCGCGAATCGGACGAGTACTGATGGCAAGAGGTCGCGACGCGATTGACGTTGCCATCAGCACGACCTTCGGGGCTAACGCCCTTGTCGGATTCAAGGTCTGGACCGATGAAGTAGACTAGGGCCACATCACAGTGGCGCTGTGCTGCCAGCGCGATTCGTGACCGAAACTCACCTCGAAGGTGTGTCCAACGGCAGAGGCAACACCTGTCGTTCACCGCGGGAAGTTTGTATCTGCAGCTGCGCGGCGGGCGCCGCGTGCGCCCGGAAATAGGTCCGCGCGATTTCCTCGTGCACTTCAATGATGTGCAGCTGCAATCTATCAATGAGTTCGTGCAGAGCGCTTGGATCGAGGGCGGCCGGTGTCGCGTTGTCGACGAAGGTCCGCGCCTTGGCCAGCACTACCACTACGTCAGCGTTGCGAGGTAGCGCGCGCAGGTAATCCTCCACGGCTTTCAAGCAGAACCGACACGCGCGCGGGAATTGGTCGTGTCGCAGCACGAATTCGAGGACGGCCGAGCGGCTGATGCGGACTCGCTGACTCAAACAGTACGCCTGATAGCCGGACAGCGACTTCAGCAAGTGCACCCACTGGATCGTGTCGAACGGCCGCAGCTCCGGCGCATCCGCCGAGCGCAGCTGCGGGGAACGCACGTCGATTATTCGGCTCGTCATATCGGCGCGCTCCAGATTGCGGCCGAGCATAAGAAAGGTGAACGCATGATTGCGGCTCATCGTTCCCTCGAGCTCGCCGGTCAGCGTCTGCATGCCACGTATGACGCGCTGCAAGAAATTAAAGCGGGTACGCTTGCTCAGCGCCCCCGGCAGCTGCTCCTTGATTTCCATGAACAGTGCATTGAGATGCTCCCAAACCTCCGTCGGCAGAACGTCACGCAACGTGCGGGCGTTTTCCCGTGCGGAGTGGACGGACGAGAGGATCGACCCAGGATTGTCGAGGTCCGCAATCAGGAAATGAATGATGTCACGCTCTTCGGGCCGCTTCTCGTTGGCATCGAAAAGTTGGCGGCTGCCGGTGATGTCAACAAGCGGTAACCAACCTGGCCGAAATTCGGGCGGCAGGTCGAGAAGGAGATTCGCGTTGACGTTGACGAGGCGCGCCGTGTTCTCCGCGCGCTCGAGGTAGCGGGCCAGCCAGTACACATTCTCCGCGACACGGGCGAGCACCGGTCATGCCTCCAAGTCGACTATCCAGGTGTCTTTGCTGCCACCGCCTTGGGAGGAATTGACCACCAGCGAGCCTTGACGCAGAGCAACGCGGGTCAGTCCCCCTGTTGTGACATAGATCTGCGGACCACTCAGGATGAAGGGACGCAGATCCACATGCCGCGGCTCGATGCGGTCATCGACGAAGGTGGGCACGGTAGACAGAGATATCACCGGTTGGGCGATGAAATTGCGCGGTGCGGACCTCAGCTGTGCGGCGAACTGATTGCGCTCGCGCTGGCTCGCCGTCGGGCCCATCAGCATTCCATAGCCACCTGAGCCATCGACCGGTTTCACCACCAGCGAATCCAGATGCTGCAGCACATGTTCCAGCTGATCGGGCTCTGCGCAGCGCCACGACGGAACGTTCGGCAGAATTGGATCCTCGCCGAGGTAATAGCGGATCATGTCGGGTACGTAGGTGTACACGAGCTTGTCGTCCGCGACCCCCGCGCCGGGAGCATTGGCCAGGGCTACGTTGCCCTTCGCCCATGCACGCATCAGTCCCGGGACGCCAAGCGAGGAGTCCGCTCGGAAGGACTCGGGATCGAGGAAGTCATCGTCAATCCGTCGGTAGATCACATCGACCCGTGTCCAGCCGTCGATCGTTTGCATGTAAACGCAGTCATCCTCGTGTACGGCAAGATCTTTTCCTTCCACGAGTTCGCAGCCCATCTGCCGTGCGAGGTACGAATGTTCAAAGTATGCTGAATTGTGGATGCCGGGCGTGAGCACCACCACTTCCGGCAGGCGCTCGCGTCGCGGCGACAGCGCCACCAGCATGTCATGCAGCTGCGAGGGATAATCATCGACAGGCAGGATCGCGATGTCCTCAAACAAATCCGGCAGCACGCGCTTCAGGACTTGCCGGTTCTCGATCATGTACGAAACACCGGAAGGTACGCGCAGGTTGTCCTCGAGCACGTAGACCATGCCGTCCTTGTCGCGCACCAGATCGGAGCCGCAGATGTGGGCCCAGCAGCCGTACGGGGGACTGATGCCCATACAGGTCGGACGGAAGTTTTTCGAGGATGCTATGATCTCGCGCGGAAACACAGCGTCCTTAACGATGCGCTGCGTGTGATAAACATCGTCGATGAAGTGGTTCAGGGCGGCGACACGCTGTTTCAGGCCGGACTCGATCCGGCGCCACTCCTTCAACGAAATGATGCGCGGGATGATGTCGAGGGGCCAGGCGCGATCGATCGAACCGCCTTGCTCGTGATACACCGTGAAGGTCATGCCCATCACCTTGATGGCGAGATCTGCCGCCTGCTGACGTACACCGATCTCCTCGCAACCAAGCTCCGAAAGATGACGTGCAAGCGCACGACCAGCGACACGCGCGCCGCCGCCCGGGCCGATCAGCTCGTCATGCAGGTCGCTGGTTCGGTAGCTGGTCCAATCAATGCTCATCGGCGCTCGCTTAGGGCGTGGGCCTCGCACGCTTCTGACATTTTGTTAAGCATACTCGCGCAGTTGGGTGGCGATCGACTGTCGTTTCGTGTGACCCAATTTGGTGCCGCTGGGCGCAGGAATGGTGCAAAGACGTTCGGCCGGTGCGGTCCCCTAGCCGCGGGGGCATCCGTATAATGCTGAGTCGTGTCCATCCACGTTGCGCTCAACCACGTTACGCAGTACCGGTATGACCGGCTCGTGGGCCTGGGCCCGCAATTGGTGCGCCTGCGGCCGGCCCCCCATGCGCGTGCACGGATCCTTTCCTATTCGATGAGGATCGAGCCCGCCCGGCACTTCATCAATTGGCAACAGGATCCGCAGTCGAATTATCTCGCTCGCGTGGTGTTTCCGGACAAGACGGAGCACCTGCGCATCGAGGTCGACCTGATCGCCGAAATGGCGGTGCTCAATCCGTTCGACTTCTTTCTCGAGCCCCACGCGGAGCGCTTTCCGTTCACCTACACGGCGCAGGAGCAGATCGATCTTGCGCCATATCTGGCGACGTCGCCCGCAGGCCCGCGGTTTGCCGAGTACCTCGCTTCGATTGCCCGCTCGCCCGTCGCCACCGCGGTCTTTCTCGTCGACTTGAATAGCCGCTTGGCCCGGGATGTTCGCTATCTGATTCGACTCGAACCCGGCGTCCAGACGCCTGAAGAGACGCTTTTGAACGCTTCTGGATCGTGCCGCGATTCGGGATGGCTCTTGGTACAGCTGCTGAGACATCTCGGGCTTGCAGCTCGATTCGCTTCCGGCTACCTCATTCAGCTCGCCCCAGATGTCAGGTCGCTCGACGGGCCCTCCGGACCCGTCGCAGACTTTGCCGACCTCCATGCGTGGTGCGAGGTGTATCTGCCCGGTGCTGGATGGATCGGCCTCGATCCAACCTCGGGATTGCTCGCGGGTGAGGGGCACATTCCACTTGCCTGCACTCCCGAACCCTCATCCGCGGCGCCGGTTACCGGAGCGGTCGATCAGTGTACAGTTCAGTTCGAGCACACGCTTCGTGTGGAACGCGTCTGGGAAGCCCCCCGCGTCACAAAGCCGTACACCGAAGCACAGTGGGCAGAGGCTGAGCTCCTCGGTCGCGCGATCGATGAAGACTTGGCGAGCCTCGATGTGCGCCTCACGATGGGCGGGGAGCCGACCTTCGTGTCGGTTGATGATCCGGAGGGTGCGGAATGGAATACAGCGGCACTCGGAGAAAATAAGCGATTGCGCGCGGTCGATCTGTATCAGCGGCTCGTTGAGCGGTATGCCCCGACCGGCCTCATGCATTTCGGCCAGGGTAAGTGGTACCCGGGAGAGCCGTTGCCGCGCTGGTCGCTCAATTGCTTCTGGCGTAGCGACGGCGAAGCGATCTGGCGCAATCACAGACTGTATGGAGATGAGAGACTTAGTCATGGCGCGACCGCGCAGACCGCGCAAAAATTCCTCTTAACTGTTGCTGAACTACTCGGCTTCTCCCCCGAGTTTGTTTTCGCGGCCTATGAAGACCCATTTTACTATGAGTGGCGAGAGCGTCGGTTGCCCGCCAACGTTGATAGCAGGGATTCACGACTGGACGATGCCCAAGAAGGTGCGCGCCTGGCGCGCCTGTTCGACAAAGGCTTCGACCGCGTTGCCGGCTATGTCTTGCCAATCGCCCGCGATGTTGCAGGCACGTGCTGGCAGACGGGCGCTTGGTTTCAGCGTCGCGAGCGTTGCTATCTGACGCCGGGGGACTCCCCGCTCGGCATGCGGTTGCCTCTGGATTCGCTGCCGTGGGCCTCGCCCGGTGACCGCCCGCAGGTACATGCGCCGGATCCCACTCAGGCGTTTGCGCCGCTGCCGGCGTACGCGAGCATTCGCGAGCAGCTTGGGGTTTCCGCATCCGGATCTCGGGTGACGCAAGCGTCGCGGGCCCCACGCAAGCACGAGTCGGCATACTGGATTGCGCGAACCGCCATCTGTGCCGAGCCACGTCACGGACGGCTCTACATCTTCATGCCGCCTACCGGTCGTCTCGAGGACTACCTTGAGCTTGTTGCCGCTGTCGAAGCCACCTGTGAATTATTGTCGCAACCGATCATCTTCGAGGGTTACGAGCCGCCGCGCGATCCGCGGCTGAGCTGCTTTCGCGTGACGCCGGATCCGGGTGTCATCGAAGTCAATATTCACCCGGCCTCGTCTTGGGGCGAGCTCGTGGATCGAACCTCTCATCTTTACGGGGCGGCGCGTCTATCTCGACTGACCACCGAGAAATTCATGCTCGACGGCCGCCACACCGGCACCGGTGGAGGCAATCACTTTGTCCTCGGCGGCGCAACTCCGGCTGACTCGCCGTTCCTGCGCCGTCCCGACCTGCTGCGCAGTTTCGTCGCGTATTGGCACAATCATCCCTCGCTGTCATATTTGTTCTCCGGTCTATTCATCGGCCCCACGTCGCAAGCGCCACGTGTCGACGAGGCGCGCAATGACTCTCTGAATGAGCTCGAGATCGCCTTTCGCCAGTTGCCGCCACCAGGAGTTGAGTGTCCGCCCTGGCTCGTCGATCGCCTATTCCGCAATCTGCTCATTGATGTGACCGGCAACACGCATCGCGCGGAGTTTTGCATCGACAAACTGTATTCACCTGATGGCCCGACCGGACGGCTTGGGTTACTCGAGTTGCGTGCGTTCGAAATGCCTCCGCACGAGCGTATGAGCCTCATGCAGCAGCTCCTCTTGCGGTCCCTGGTGGCGCGTTTCTGGCGTACGCCGTACTCGCCCGCGCGTCTCGCGCGCTGGGGCACCGAATTGCACGACCGTTTCATGCTGCCACATTTTATCGCGCAGGATTTTGCCGATGTCGTCGCGGAACAAGCTGCGTCAGGCTACCCACTGCAGACTGAGTGGTTTGGGCCGCAGCTGGAGTTCCGCTTCCCCAAATATGGCGACTTCGCCGCGCATGGAGTCGAAATAGAGTTGCGTCAAGCGCTCGAGCCTTGGCACGTCATGGGCGAGGAGGGCGCCGCCGGCGCCACCACTCGTTACGTCGACTCCTCGCTAGAGCGGGTGCAGATCAAGGCAAACGGACTGTTGCCGGATCGATATGTAGTGTCGTGCAACCGCCGGCGCATTCCACTGCGGCCCACGGGAATGGCGGGAGAGTTCGTCGGCGGAGTGCGCTACCGCGCTTGGCAGCCGGCGTCGGCGCTGCATCCGACCATCGGTGTTCACGCGCCCCTCACATTCGATCTGATCGACACCTGGATGGGCCGCTCACTCGGGGGCTGCCAGTACCACGTCATGCATCCGGGCGGTCGCAACTATACGTCGTTTCCCGTGAATGCATTCGAGTCCGAGAGTCGACGACTGGCGCGCTTCTTCCGCGTGGGACACACACCTGGCAAGCACTTCCTGGAGCCCGAAGAAAACAGTCCGGACTTCGCATTCACGCTGGACCTGCGCCGCACGTGAAGAGCGAAGCCGTGAGCGACAAACATGCCACGACGCCTGGAGCATCGACGGCCGCATATCTGGCGACCTACGATCCGGATGAGCGCCGCTACGATGAACTTCTCGATGCTCGTACAGTTCGTGCACACTGGCGGCCGCTCATCGAGCGGCTTGCCGCCGGCAACGCTCAGGATACTGCGCGTCGTGCCCTCGAGCTGACGCGACGGTTGATTGTCGAGAACGGCGTCGCTTACAACATTTACTCCGATCCGCAGGGCGCAGACCGTCCGTGGGGCCTTGACCCCTTGCCCCTGGTGCTCTCGCAGGACGAATGGCGCGAAATCGAGAAAGGCGTTGCGCAGCGCGCGCGCGTGCTCGATGCGCTACTCGCGGATCTTTACGGATCGCAGCGCTTGCTCGCAGAAGGCCTCGTGCCACCGGAGTTGCCGTTCGGCCACCCGAACTTTCTGTGGCCCTGTCACGGCCTTGTACCGCGGGGCGCTGGCTGGCTGCACGTCTATGCCGCCGACCTGGCCCGCGCGCCCGATGGCCGCTGGTGGCTGCTCGCGGATCGCACTCAGGCGCCTTCGGGAGCCGGTTATGCGCTTGAGAATCGCGACATTGTCGAGCAGGTTCTGCCGGAAGCGATCCGCGATCTGGGTGTGCGGGGGGTGCGCGATTTCTTCGGCGAGATGCGCGAACGACTACGCGGCCTGTTCGACGAGGGTACCAATTCACTGGTGGTTATTCTCACGCCAGGCCCATTCAATGAAACGTATTTCGAGCACGCGTATATGGCGCGCCACCTGGGTCTGCCTCTCGTGGAGGGCAGCGACCTCACGGTCCGCAACGAGATCGTCTATCTCAAGACGCTCGGTGGACTCAGACGGGTGCACACGATTCTGCGCAGGCTCGACGATGACTACTGCGATCCGGTGGAGCTGCGCAGCGACTCCGCGTTGGGAGTGCCCGGACTCATCAGCGCGATACGCGCACAGAATGTGGTGATCGCTAATGCCTTAGGCACCGGGGTGCTCGAGTCTGCAGCGTGGCTGGGATTTTTGCCCGGCGTCGCCGAGCGCCTGCTGGGCGAGTCGTTGCAGCTGCCCGCTGTCGCTACCTGGTGGTGCGGTGAGAAGCCAGCGCTTGATTACGTCCTGGAAAATCTCGATCGGCTCGTCGTGAAGCCCACCTATCCCAATCAGCGCTTCGAGCCCGTGTTCGGCAGCGACATCGAGGGGGAGGAGCGCACAGATCTCATCCGCCGATTGCGGGCGCGTCCCTACGCCTACGTGGCGCAGGAGCACATCCCGCTCTCACAAGCGCCAGTGTGGCGCTCGCATGGCGCGCCGAATTTCGCGGCTAGGGCATTTACCATCCGTGTCTATGCAATTGCAACTGAAGCCGGATTTCGCGTGCTGCCCGGGGGACTGGCGCGCGTCGCCTCGGAGGGAGCTGCAGAAGTGGTATCGGCTCAGCGCGGTGGCGGCAGCAAGGACATCTGGGTTCTCTCAGACGGTGAGAAAGAGCCGGTGGCTACGGGGACGCACCGCCTGCAGGTGACCATACGGCCGGACGACGTCCCCTCGCGCCTGGTCGAGAATCTTTTCTGGCTTGGGCGTTATACCGTTCGGTGTGCTGACAAGGCACGCCTCCTGCGTAGCACCGTGCGCGTGCGCGTGGACAGGAGCGTGTGGATTCACGCGGTGCGGATCTGCCGCGCACTCGGGGTCATTACGAAGGACTCGCAGCCGTCCGCACTGCTGCGTGACGATCGCGATCCGCATGGTGTCGCAGCAGACGTCAAGCGAATCGCCTGGTGTGCCTCCCAGGTCCGCAGTCGTCTCTCGGCACGCTATTGGCGCGCCGTGGTCGGGCTGCAACGGCAGGTTCAGGACGCCGCAGCCTCACGCGAGGAACCACGCGAAGCGCTCGAGCGACTTGCATTATCATTGGCTGCACTTGCTGGCTATGCTGCCGAGGACATGACGCACGATGAGGGCTGGCGGCTGATGCGAGTCGGACGACGTCTGGAACGCCTGCAATTCACCTCGGGACTCTTGGCTCAGCATCTGGTTGCCGCTGCGGCTACGCACCCCGGTCAGGTCGAATGGCTTCTCAACGTCTGTCACAGCATCAGCATCTATCGAGCGCGCTACTTCACCGCTCCGCGGCTGGGGTCGGCGCTCGATCTGTTGGTACGCGATATCCATCACCCAGTCGCGCTGGCGTTCCAGTGCAGTTCCATCGCGCGTGATCTCGAGGACCTGGCGGCGTCTTTGGAGATAAGCCGCGACCCGGGCCTTGAGGTGACAATCCCCGAATTCACCGCCGGCGAGTTGCTAGCACTTGAAGGCGAGGACGCGGGGGCGCAGGCGGCGCGACAAGCGCTGGCGGCGACACTTAGAGCGCTGCACGCTGCCAGTGCACAGCTCTCAGACCGGCTCTCGATGCGTCATTTTTCGCATACCGGCGATTCGCAGTCGGTGGCGACGTGAGCGAGTGAATGCGCTATAGCATCTATCATGAAACGGCCTACGAGTACGCGCGCGATGTACTCCACGCCCATCACCTGCTGCATCTCATCCCGCGTCCGGCGCCGTTTCAGCAATGCCTTGAGCACACGATCAGCGTGAATCCCGCGACGTTCCGGCGGCGCGACGAGATCGACGCCTTCGGCAATGCTTTGACACGCATTGAAGTTGAGCATCCGCATCGGCGGCTCGAGGTGGTGACGCAAATGAAAGTCGACGTGCACCGACGGCCGAAGGTATTCGCCGCGCACAGTATGTCATGGGAGGAGACCTGTGCCGATCTTGCCTATCACGGTCTGTGGCCGAGGCGTGAGAATCTCGAGGCTTGCCGGTTTCGCCACGAATCGCCCTACGTGCGGGTGAAGCAGGAGTACACCGACTACGCGGCTGAATGCTTTCCGGCGGGCGGTCCGATCCTTGCGTGCGCCGAGGCGCTGATGGTGAAGCTGCATCAAGATATGAAATACGCGCGCGGGGAAACCACCGTCAGGACGCCATTGCGCGAAGTGCTGAAGAAGCGCCGTGGCGTCTGTCAGGACTTTGCACATCTGATGATCGCTTGCCTGCGATCGCGAGGCCTGGCGGCCCGCTACGTCAGCGGATATCTGCGAGTCAGATCGGCGAGTAGTTCTGCATCCGAACCGTCCCCCGCGATTGGAGGCGGTGCTTCGCACGCGTGGGTGGCTGTCTATACCCCGCCGTTCGGCTGGCTCGAATTCGACCCCACCAACAACGTATTTGTGAACACAGATCACGTGGCGGTCGCCTGGGGCCGCGATTTTGGCGATGTCTCACCGCTGCACGGAGTGATTGTTGGCGGTGGAGCGCACGAGCTATCGGTGCGCGTGACTGTCGAGCCGGTCACTCAGTAGTGACCTTCACTTCGACGGACAGCGACAGTAAAGCCCGCGCAGGCCCCTTAAAACTGCCCGCCACCGGTGCAGCCTGCACGGCCTCGCGCGCAACCGCGACGCGAACGAGGTTGCGCCCTCCGACGAGGGCATTCGTAGGATCGAACTCCACCCAGCCGGCGCCCGGCAGAAAAACTTGAACCCACGCGTGGGTTGCGCCGCTGCCTACCATGCCGCCCGCCGCGCCGACGAGGTGCTCGTCGTAGAGGTAGCCCGACACAAAGCGCGCGCCCAGTCCGAGACTGCGCACAACCTCCATCATGAAAACAGCGAAGTCGCGACAGCTTCCACTACGAAGCTCCAGCGTTTCCAGTGGCGACTGCACGCCTTCCGGCTCGCGCACAACGTACTGAAACTGGTCCCTGATCGCCGAGGTCATCGCCACCAAAGTCTCAAACGTCCGGCGCCCAAGCGTGCGATCCAACACGTTTTTTGCCCACTGGTCGATCCTGTGATCCGGGTCCTGATAGTGCCGTTCTTTGGTCCGCCCCAGATCCAGCGCGTCGGCCGCGGAATAGCTGAAGGGAAACTCTGACGCATAAGGCTCGACCACGATTGCCTCGGAGACGGCTGGATAGTGTTTGGCCCGAAATGATGATTCGAAGGTAAGCGTGTCGGCTGCCCGATCGAATGTCGCAATTGCTATTGAATTGCCGAATACATCGTGAATCCAGCGCAACGTATCCGGGCGCGGGTCTATAAGTAGAGAAGTATCGAGAAGCCGCAGGTCGTGGCTATCGCGCGGGCGCGACATCAGCCGATGTTCACCGAACTCGACGGGCTGTGAGTAATGGTAGCTCGTGCGGTGGTGCACATTGAGAGTCGGCATCGGTATCTACTCACTCAGTCCCGATACGTTGATTTCCAGGAAGCTACTAACTCGGCTTGTGATCACGCCACGCTGCGCCGGATGCAAGGGCCACAGGCCACAGCTGGCAGTCGATTGCCCGATCGCATTGATCGGGTAGAGGTTTCTCGGTCCGCTGTTCGCTCCACCATGTATCAGATTATCGGGCGGGCTTTGAAGACTTACCGGCCGCCTGCGCTTTGCACGACGCCAGGATGGCGCGCTCGCAGTCGTCAATATGCAGACAACCGCAACGAAAGCTCGATTCGAGTAACACTCTCATTCGCGCGGCGCGCGCCATCAACGTATCAAGTTCCGCGAGCCTTCGCTGCACGAGTGACCGCCTGTCCGGCGACATGAATCACCCGTAGTCGGCCGACGGCCTCCGCGGCATATCGGCGCCGACCGGACTACCACAGCGAGCCTCGGCGATAGGCCGGCCTTCTCGTGATAGCGAATGGCGGACGGGGCGAATCCAGTAGTTTGCGCCAAGGCTCCAATAGGCATGCTCGACATTTCTTAGCTTACATTCAGACAGTTCGCGAATTCGATTTGAATCGCACTTTAACTCGTATGCGGCTCGAACGGTAGCGATCCGTCCAGAGATTCGAGTCTGCGATGGAGCGTCAGTGAAGACAGCACTCACGGGTATTGTTTCAGTCTGTCTCAGTGTCGGTACGCTGGCTGCGACGAGTTCCAGTAAAGCGGTGCCAGCCCATGTCAGAGCGGCCGTAGCAGATCCCGCGCGCCCAGCCGAGCAGGTCGAGCGTGACCGAAGATATGGTAAGAAAAATCTGTACGACTGAAACAGCGCAATTCGGCACGGCGAAGGGGCCGGCAACGCCAAACGCGCAGCCTTCCAGGAATCTTTGCGACGCCTACTGAAACTCGACCGAGCCGCAGCTGCTGGGAAGATACCGGCGATGGATTCGTTGGCGCTCCAGCTTGATGGCTATGCTGACCGTGCGCGCTGCTCCTCAAGCGATTCCCAGCGCGCGAACTTCTCCAGTAGCAGCGCTTCGAGCTCCGCGAGCCGTTTGCGGTCGCCCCGCAGGCGCTCGCCCCCAAGTCGGTGATAATCCGGTCCGCTCATGCGCGCGGTGAGCTCAGTTTGCTCGCGCTCCAGCGATTCGATCTCCTCGGGCAGCGCCGCCAGCTCGCGCTCCTGCTTATAGCTCAGGCGCGTGCGGGTCTTAACGGGAGTTTCACCCGCGGAGGGGTCGCGGGAGGCTTGCCGCACAGGCGTCCGACCGGCTTCATTTGCACGGCCGGCCGGCGTCGGCGGCCGCTGCTGCAGGTAGTCGCTGTAACCGCCGGCGTACTCGCGCCATACCCCATTTCCCTCGGCGGCCAATGTTTGGGTGACGACATTGTCGAGAAAGCGCCGGTCGTGACTCACTAGCAGCAGCGTTCCCTTGTAGTCCTGCAGCCGCTCCTCGAGCAGTTCCAGGGATTCGATGTCGAGATCGTTGGTCGGCTCATCCAATATGACAAGGTTTGCCGGTTGCGCGAACAGCCGCGCGAGCAGGAGACGGTTTCGCTCGCCGCCCGAGAGCATGCTGATCGGTGAATTCGCGCGCTGCGCGGGGAACAGGAACTCCCCCAGATAGCTCACGATGTGCTTGCGCTCGCTACCGAGCTGCACCCAGTCCGACCCTGGGCTGATGGCCTCGGCGAGCGTCGCGCTCGGATCGAGTTGGGCTCGCAACTGATCGAAGTAGGCGATGCTTAAGCGGGTTCCGAGGCGTACCGTGCCGGCGTCCGGTGCGAGTTCGCCGAGAATGAGGCGGATCAGGGTCGACTTTCCCGCGCCGTTCGGGCCGATGAGGCCGATGCGATCGCCACGCATGATCCGCATCGAGAGACCTTCGATAACCGGTCGGGCTGCGAAGCGTTTGCTCACCTTATCGAGCTCGGCCACCAGATCGCCCGAAGTCTCGCCGGGATTGACAGTGAGGCGAATGTTTCCGAGTCGGTCCCGTCGCGTCGCGCGCTCGATGCGCAATTGCTCGAGACGGCGCACACGTCCTTCGTTGCGCGTTCGGCGGGCTTCAACGCCCTTGCGGATCCAGGCCTCTTCCTGCTGCCAGAACTTCTCGAAACGGCGCCGCGCGGTGTGCTCCGCCGCGAGCTCCTCGTCCTTGCGCTGCTCGTAGGCCGCAAAGCTGCCGGGGTAGGAGCGCAGTACGCCGCGGTCCAGTTCGATGATACGGGTGGTGACCCGATCGAGGAAGGCGCGATCGTGGGTGACGACGATGGCAGCAGGCACCTTGAGCAGCAGCTGCTCCAGTCGCTCGATGGCTTCGATATCGAGATGATTGGTGGGCTCATCGAGCAGCAGCAGATCGGGTTGTAGCGCGAGCGCCAGGGCAAGCGCAGCGCGCTTGCGCTCTCCACCCGAACAACTCGCCGTTGCAGTGACGCCGGTAAGACCGAAGCGGTGCAGGAATTCCTCGAGGCGCGATTCGAGGCGCCAGTGCTCGCGCTCATCGGCTGGCGCCCCGTGGCTCCAGGTCGCGCATGCCGCAGCATGCAGCAGCAGACTGTCTTGCAGAGTTTCCCCCGGGGGGAGCTGCGGCTCTTGTTCGACGAGCCCAAGGCGCAGGCCCTCGCGCCGCTGCAGCTCCCCGTCATCGAGCCGGGTCTTACCTGCGAGCACACCAAGGAGCGTCGACTTACCGGTACCGTTGCGGCCGATTAGCCCGAGTCGCTCACCGGCTTGTACGGTGAGTTGCGCCGCATCAAGCAGCGGCCGCTCGCCGAAGGCGATATGTGCATTGAGAAGTGTGATCAGGGACATAGGCACATTGTGCGGATTGGACGTGCGTTGGCAAAATCTAGCTCGCGCGCTCCTTGAAGCGGGTAAGCCCGTCACGTAGGCGCATTAGAATCGATAACCCAGACCTGCGAGAACAATGTCCGTGTCCCGGTTGTAATTGGTCACAATACGGTGCCAAAGCACGCGAATATCAAAGCCATCTAGAGGGGGCCAAGGGGGACGCAGGCTGAGCGTCCCCGAGACAACACCGGAAACGTGGCGCCCGGGTGTCACTCTATACTTATCAATCGCGGAATATCCGCCGAGTCCTGCACCGATAGACCAGATACCGGAATTGAAGCTGGGTTCCGCCCAAAGCTCCGCGGTAACGCCGCTGCGGCGGATCAGCTGCGCGTTGCCTTCGTTGACAAACCCAATAGCGACACGCATCTCTTGCCAGATCTTTCTTCGGTACTCCGCCGCCACTGCCCGCGAAGTCTGCGAGGAAAAGCTGTTGACGACCGTTTTGCCGTAATACGCCACGGCTTCATTTGTCGCAAAACCCTCGCTGGCAGTTGGGTCCGACGAATGGATGTCAGAGAAGGTGCGAATTCCGATTCCGAGTCCAATGGAGGTTGTCTCTATGCTCTTTGCGGAGGGGGTGTGATCCAGCCGAATTTCCAGGAACGGCCCGGTTCGATCTCCAAAGAGCTGATATATTGCGTCAAGACTGAACATCCATGCCCAGCCGTGAGTGTCGGCGTATCCAGCCCCATTGTCGGCCTGCGTCGTATCGTAGTAGTAGAAGGGTCCAAGGCCGGCGCTGACGGTCAGGTGTTGAGAGAAAAAGTTGACCGGTAGCCACACCTCGCCGGTGACGCCGTCGCGATGATGGCCGGGAAAATGTCCATCATTCAGGTAGGCAAGACTGGTCGCCAGATATGGCGCCCACAATTTCCGATACGAGATCCCCCAGCCCGATGACGAAGGCCACTGGTTAAGACTGCTGACGGATTCGCCGAAGTACGATATCTCGTCCGGAGCAGGGTCATTGGCGTTGCCGTCGGTCTGTGCGACCGCCGAGTGCGAGATCAACAAAGCAGTGGAGAGCACCAGGAGGGCTGCAGAGGGCAATCGGAGCTCCGATGCCAACGCACCCGGGCTGTAACGGCGCCAAACATCAAGAAAGCGTCTGATGCGAAGCATTCAAATGGTTTTCTGATCGCGCTCAGCGTCGGATTGACTGCCAGACAGTCTCCGAACGGTTCTTCTTTAAAGATTGTGTAGTGATTCCACATGATCCGCAAGTATTCCGGACGCTCGTTCTTCGCAGCGCCCATCCGGATTCGACCCCGGCTTCGCCCGATTGCCATTCGAGCAGGGTGAGATATCTCCGGATACGGTCGCCGAACTTCACCGGTTCCCGACCGCACACCTAGCCGCGCTTGGCGTCCCGGTACCCGCGCTCCTGCGCCAGGAAGGGACGATCGTGTCTCCGCGAAAGCCGGCTGGCGGTACTATGGCGGCTTCGCGAACCGCCCTCACTACTGTCGGAGATAGCGCCGTGCCTTCCACACTATCAGTTCGTGCCGCATTGCTGCTGACGCTGGCTGCCGTTGCCGTCGGCGCGGTGGCGGCGGATGCGCAAGAGCCGCTCGCCGCCGCGATTGCCAGTCCCTCGCGCAGTCCGAAATTCACGGCGCGCGACCAGTATCGCCATCCGCTCGAGACGCTGCGATTCTTTGGATTGCGGCCGAACCAGACCGTAGTCGAGATCTGGCCCGGCGGCGGCTGGTATATGGAGATCCTGGCACCGTACCTGCGCGAGCAGGGCAAGTACTACGCCGCCATTGATGCTCCCGATGTGCCGAACGCAGCGAAGGAGGCTAAGGACAATGCGGCCGTCCTGCGCAAGCGGATCGCGGACGATCCGACCCACTTCGGCAAGGTGATCGTCACCGAATTGCATCCGCCGCAGCTTACCGAGATCTGCCCGCCCGGAACCGCCGATCGGGTGCTGACATTCCGTAACGTGCATAACTGGTTGGAAACGGGTGATCAGCAGGCGCAGTTCAACGCATTCTTCAAGGCTCTGAAGCGCGGGGGCGTCCTCGGTGTCGTCGAGCACCGCGCCAAGCCGGGCACCAGTCTCGAGCAGATGCGTAAGTCCGGCTACATGGACGAGGACTACATCAAGAAACTGGCGGCGACTGCAGGCTTCCGCTTCGATGGGGAATCGCCGATCAACAATAACCCCAAGGACACCAAGGACTATCCGGAAGGAGTGTGGACCCTGCCTCCGACGCTCACGCTGGGTGACAAGGATCGCGACAAGTATCTGGCAATCGGCGAGTCGGATCGGATGACCCTCAGATTCGTGAAGCCCGGCACGTAAGCCACAGGTGTCCCGGCCCGTTTGAAGCGACCGCTTCAGTCGCGGCAACAGCTTGGCGCGGAACGCGTCAGCCGGTAGCCGCTCCGAGTGTCTGGTTGAGGTCCGCCCAGCCCACGATCACTTCAACACGTATTCAGCGTGCCGCGGCCGTGTCGGGCCGGCACGGATTGCAAGGGTTCACTCTCCGGCAGTCGCGGTTTTGCCCGTGAGTCGCAGGAGGTCTTCGACCGACACGCTGCCGCCACAGCACAGGAGCGCCACGGTGCGGTTTGCAAACTGCGCGCTGTGACGCAATGCCGCGGCCAATGCAATCGCACCGCTCGGCTCGAGTACGATTTTGAATTCCTCGAACGCAATGCGCATGGCGGCACGCACGGTGTCGTCGTCGACGGTAATCCCGCGCGAGACCAGATGCGCTGCGGCCTCGAACGGTACCGCACCCGGGGTGAACGCCTGCATGGCGTCGCAGATCGTCGCCGGGTTGCCGATGTTCTGCTCGCGCTGATGCGAGATGAGTGAGCGTCGCATGTCGTCGCAGGCATCGGGCTCGACCGCGATAACCTCTGCACCGTTGCCGAAATGCTTCTCGGCAAGCGCCGTACCGGCGATCAATCCTCCGCCGCCTACCGGACAGAGAATGCAGTCGAATCGTACCCGTTCGCGCTCGGCGTCCAGCTGTACCTCGCGCATGAGTGTCGACTGGCCGGCCACGACCAGGGCGTCGTCAAAGGGGTGCAGAAAGACACGGCCTTCCTGATCGGCGATCTCGCGGGCGCGTGCGTTGGCGACCTGTTCGCGATTGCGGCTGCCGTGGTCGGTGAGCACCACGGTCGCACCCGCTCGACGCGTCAATTCCACTTTCCGCTTGGGAGCATCGCAGGGCATCACGATCGTGACGGGCACACCCGCAAGGCGTCCGGCGAGCGCCAGCGCTTGCGCGAAATTGCCGGATGAGAACGCCACCACGCCGCGGCCGCGCTCGCCCTGCGACAGGCGGCTAACCCGAAAGCAGGCGCCGCGCATCTTGAACGAGCCTGCCAGCTGCAGCGATTCGGCTTTGAGGTAGACGCGCGCGCCGACCAAGGAATCGACGTAATCGGAGCGCAGCATGGGCGTCCAGCGCACCACGGGGCGAACGGTTTCCCACGCGGCTTCGAGCAAAGGCTTGTCGATTGTGGTCGTCACGCGGTGGGCAGGAGCGTGTTTTTGGTCAGGCGATGCAGTTACTGTGATGCTGCAGGCAGATGCGGTCAAGTGATCACCATCCGCCGGCTGAGGAATCGGAATGCAGTGATGGGCCCGTGGCCGGCCTCAGCACCACTTCCCCGCAACGCTTCGGTAGTATACGTTGATTACTCTCGGCTCGACTGTTGCGAACTGGATTTCATCGTAGCCTGACGAGAGGATTCTGAACGGTGGCGAAGATTCCCCCGGGGGTTGGTCCGAAGTATCCGCACGTGGTCGTGCTGTTTGGCGCGACCGGCGATCTTTCCCGCCGCAAGCTCCTTTCCGGATTGTTTCATCTGTCGAGTTCGGGTTTCATTCCCGGTTGCCGAATAATCGGCGTGTCGCTCGAAGAGTTTACGCCGGACGCCTTCCGTGAGTTCGGGCGCGAGGCGCTCAAGGAGTTCTCCTCTCGCAAAGTTACTGAGGAAGCCTGGAGCAGCTTTGCCGAACACCTGGATTACGTTCCGCTCTCGGCCGGCGCGAGCGCGCTCAAGGCAGCGGTGGACGCGGCCGAGCAGTCCTTCCGGGGCGCCGAGACTCTGCGGCTGCACTACCTGAGCGTTCCGCCCGGCGCAGCGCTGTCGGCCGTGCGCATGCTTGGCGAGGCCGGACTGGTCGATCGTGCCCGGATCGTGATGGAGAAGCCCTTCGGCGTTGATCTGAAGAGTGCAGTGGCCTTGAATGGCCGGCTACACGAGGTGTTCAAGGAGGAGCAGATCTTTCGCATCGATCATTTCCTCGGCAAGGAGCCGGCACAGAATATTCTCGCCTTCCGATTCGCCAACGGGCTGTTCGAACCCATCTGGAACCGTAATTTCATCGACCATGTGCAGATTGACGTACCGGAGAATCTGGACATTGGCAAGCGCCTGGGCTTCTACGAGACCACCGGCGCATATCGGGATATGGTGGTTACCCATCTGTTCCAGATTCTCGCCTTCATGGCCATGGAGCCGCCGACCGCGCTCGAGTCCGCCTCCATCAGCGAGGAAAAGAACAAGGTTTTCCGCAGTATGCTGCCGATCAAGCCCTCCGACGTCGTGCGAGGCCAGTACAGCGGCTATCGCGCCGAGGAGGGGGTTGACCGCGAGTCGGATACCGAGACCTTCATTGCCCTGAAGTGCTCGATCGACAACTGGCGCTGGGCGGGCGTGCCTTTCTACCTGCGCACTGGCAAGCGCCTCGCCGAGAGGCAACGGATAATTTCGATCGCTTTCCGGGAGCCGCCCAGAAGCATGTTTCCCGCCGACTCAGGTGTCGGGACGCAGGGCCCGGACCACCTGACCTTCGATCTGGCCGACGCGTCCAAAATGTCGCTATCCTTTTATGGTAAGCGCCCCGGACCGGGAATGCGGCTGGATAAGCTCAGTCTGCAGTTTGCCATGCACGATACCGGCTACATCGGTGATGTGCTCGAGGCTTATGAGCGCCTGATCCTGGATGCCATGCGGGGTGATCACACGTTGTTCACGACCTCAGAAGGGATCGAGCGGCTGTGGGAAGTGTCCACGCCGCTTCTCGACGCACCGCTGCCGGTACGTCCTTACGCCCCAGGATCCTGGGGGCCGAACGCCATCCATCAACTCATTGCACCGCACACCTGGCGGCTGCCATTCGAGCGCGCATGGCGCGATCCGAACGCCGTGGGCGCCTGAGCCGACCCCGGCGAGGCGTCCTGCTTCGAGCCGGTCGCGGCCACCGGACGTCGATTTGGAGATTGCAACAATGCCAAGATCCGTGCTGCGGCCGATTTTGCTAGGGGGCTTCATTGCCGGCACGATCGACATCGGCGCCGCGTGCGCGATCAACTCCGTTGGCCCCATCATTATCCTGCAGGCCATCGCGAGCGGGGTATTGGGCAAGGCCTCCTTCGCTGAGGGCAGCGGCGCGGCAGCGCTGGGGCTCGTGCTGCAGTGGGCGATGTCGCTTGTGATCGCGGCGATCTTCGTGGTTGCCAGCCGCAGAATGCCCGCGCTGCGGCGGCGGTGGGTGGGCGCCGGACTCGCCTACGGCGTTGTGATCCTGGTCGTGATGAACTACGTGGTGGTACCGCTTTCGGCGATTCACCGGTTCCCTCACTTTGCACTGGTGCATTTCCTGGGCGATCTGCTCGCGATGCTTCTATTTGGCCTGATTGTGGCGTTCTTCGCGCGGGAACCGTCCCCCTCCCAGGCGACACGGAGCGAGGGCCATTAATTTCCGACTCGACCTGCTGCCGCGCCTTGATCGAGCCACGCCCCGGTCACCCGTGGCAGGTTTGCAGACATCCGGCCGATCCCAGGTTTCCTCTGCCCACCCTGGCGCGAAGCATTGAGTCTAAACGTCGGGTGGTTGGACATCGAGGCGTGGTTGCGGGAAGAATCGCAGATCATCGCCGATACGCCCTCTCATCAGAGCACGGAGTTCCGATATGAGTCGCCAGACCGACGCGCTCGCTCCCGCCGCCGCCGCGCAACTTGCGGCCATCGAACCCGTCACCGCGCTGCTGCCGGCCATCAACTGGGGGAGCATCGGCCACAGCGCGCCTCAGCCGTTGGCTACCGCGAGGCGTGCCGCGACCGATCCGCTGCCCCGGGCGGACGTCCTCATCATCACCTGGACCAATGCCGAGTGGTCTGCGCTTGACCACGTCTTTGCCAATAGCGGATCCTCGCGCGGTCCGCAGTCTGCACCGGGCAGCTGGAGCACGGCGTGGCTGCCCTACGCGCGCGACGTCGGCAGCTACACGTCGGGCGAAAACTCCGCGCCGCTGTGGGGTTTCTTTCGCGAGGTTGCCGTAACCGGGTCATCGGGAAGCCTGAGGGTAGTCCTGTTTCATTCGGATGCGCATCTTCAGTACCAGCCGTATATCGACGGACTGCGGGCGATGGTTACGACGATCCTGAAGGATACGCAGCCGAGTGAACTCTATTCGATCGGCACCGCAGGAGGGGCAACCCTGTCGCAGGCGATCGGCGATGCCGTCGTCACGAACTCGGCCCAGCTGCTGGCCGGCGTTCCGCCGAACAACTCCGATCCGGCTAACGGCAAGACTTTCACCTGTACGGCCTGGTATCCGCCGACGTCGTTGTTCGGGCCCGCGCAGACGCTGATGTTCCGGCTGTCTCAGGTGGTCACACAACAGGACCTGACGACACTGTTCGCCAGTCTCCAGAACAAGGGCAAAGTTCTGCTGACGGACCTGGTCAACCAGCCCTTGCTGCGTGCAAACCTCGGCGCTCCGCAGGTCCACAACATGCGCGGGGTGCCTCTGAATACATCCTGCAACTACGCCATGGCGCCCGGATCAGGCACTACCCAGTACAGCGCCTACGAGGAGGACGATGCCGCGGTCGGTCAGGCGGCTCAGGCGGCGGGCGTCAACTTCGCGTTCATCCGCAACGTCTCCGATACGGTAGTACCGGATGAGACCGCCGGGCAGACCACCATCCCGCTCGCGGTGCGGAAGGACTGGGCTGGACTGCTGTACGATCGCTATGGCCGGATCACTGCATCCAATGGTGCCCTGGCGACCTGGGCGGCGATCGCGGCGAGTTGAAGGGGCCATTCAGTCGCCATTTGGCGTCGGCGACAAAGGGGCCAGAGCCGTGAAAAGCCCTGACAGCAGGGCCCGGTTCGGCGGTTGTGGACTTCTGGGTTTCGTGAGATCACGCCGCCACCAGCCTCCCGCTTGGTGATATCTTCGGATAATCACCGCCGGGAGCGTATTGTCCTTCGTGAGTGTGGAGGCAAGAAGAGTAGCGATGACCGAGGACTGGACCAAATGGGAAAGCCAGGTTATCGGTGGGACCTTTCCCCTGCGCCGCTTTCTGGGCAGGTCAAACCACAGCGTGGTGTTTCTCACCGAAGCCAAGGCCCAGAATCTTCCCGACGCCGCGATCAAGCTCATTCCGCGTGACCCCGCGCGGGCGGAGGCGCAGCTCTCCTACTGGCGCACCGCCGCCGCTCTCTCCCATCCGCACCTGCTCCGACTGCTGGACTGCGGTCGCTGTCAGCTCGCCGGACACCAGTTTCTGTTTGTGGTGATGGAATATGCCGAGCAGACTCTCGCTCAGCTTCTTCCCCACCGGCCTCTCACGCTGGACGAGGCGCGGGACACTCTGCTTCCCACTCTCGAGGCACTGACGTTCCTCCATGGTAAGAGCCTGGTGCAGGGGCAGTTGAAGCCCTCGAACCTGCTGGTCGTCAACGATCAACTCAAGCTGGCGAGTGATACCGTCCATACGGCCGGCGAAGCCACTGCGAGCATCGCCAACCCCGCCATTTACGATCCTCCGGAGATAAAGACCGGCAGGTCATCACCTGCCGGCGACATCTGGGGTCTCGGTGTCACCATGGTCGAGGCTCTCACCCAGGGCCTTCCTGCATGGCCGGATGAACGATCCGAAATGGCCGCCCTTCCCCCGACACTTCCTGCGGAATTCGTGGGCGTCGTACGCCGATGCCTGAGTTTCAATCCCGCCAAGCGCCCCACGATCGGCGAACTTGAGGCTCAGATTAATCCGACGCCGCAAGCGCCGGCGGCTTCGCCCCCGCCGATCTTGACGGCGGAAGCACCGCGACGAGCAATCCCCGCGGGCAGTCCGGCCAGGAATCCCCTGTTACTGCAGGTGCTCGCGGCGGCGCTGGTGGTGGCCGGTGCAGTGTGGGTGGGTCTGCGGCTCTCGCACAGCCATCACGCTTCACCGCCACCGGCTGCCGATGCGGGGCAAATTTCCTCAGCGCAGGCGGCGTTGCCGGTGCCGGCGCCGGCGCCTGCGGCGAGTCCACCGCCTCCCCATTCCACCGCAACCCCGGCACAGAATCCGAAGGCGTCCTCGGCCGCCCCACCGTCCGTGCTACATCAGGAAATCCCGAAGGTGTCACGCGGTGCACGTGAGTCGATTCACGGCCGTCTCAAGGTCACGGTGCGGGTAGGCGTTGACCGCGCGGGCAACGTTGTCAGCGCGACTCTGGATAATCCCGGGCCCAGCAAGTATTTCGCGCGCTCAGCGAGCGATGCCGCCAGGAAATGGAAGTTCGCTCCGGCCGACAATCAGGACCCTCGCGTATGGCTGTTGCGCTTCGAGTTCACTCGCGGCGGTACCAGCGCGTACGCCGACATTCCGCGCTCGTAGCCGCCTCATCCTTCGAGCGATGACGACACCGCTTCGTTAGTAATCGATCCCCTGAATGTACTGACTCGGCGGCACAACCTCGTACCGATTGGGGTCGGCGTGGACCAAGGCGTCCGCGACGTCATCGGACACCCGGCCGTGACCATTCAGTTCGGTGTCGCGGATCACCGTATTGCCGCGCAGAAAATCCGACTCGGCCTGGGTCTGTCGGTCCGAGACATCCTCGGCGTGGCGAATACTGCTCATCGTGCTCTGGAAGATCTTAGTAGTAAGCTGGGTATCGGCCTGAATTTCCCCGCCTGCCACACCGGCGTTGAGTTGATAGCTGCCGAAGATCTTGCCGACCGTGGCCGCCTCCTGATCGGCCTGCGCGGCAGGAACCGTGACCTGATAGAAAGTCATCTGATAGCCGCCCAGGGCGAGCGGTACTCCGATGCCGACCTGCGTCCATGCCACCGCCGCTCCTTTGCCGTCGTGTGCGTCGACGTTCGCGACCAGGAAATAGTTTCGGCCGCCCTTGCCGTCGTTGGGCAGCTCTTTCACGGCCGTGTAGTCGATGCTCGGCGGCGGCTTGCGCTGCTTCTGGCTGAACTGGGCGATCGCCGATTTGAATGCCGTGGCACCGTCCGTACCGAACGGGATGTAGACGAAGTTTCCCGGGGCGGTCCCGCCTGGCCCGTGACCCAGGGTCTGGCTCTGAGGATTGCGCGGATCGAGTACCGACACCGGCATGCCGAATCGGAGGCCCTCTCCGTGGGGTCCCTGAACGATCACGTCCCCGGCATGCGCACTGGTGATTCGCCATCCCTCGGGCAGGCCTATCGCGCCAGACCCATCCGGAAACGGCGTCTGATGCAGCGTGGCTGCCGGCGCTGAAGGGGCAGGGGGGGAACCGGAGCGCTTGGTGGCGGACGTCGATGCGGGTCCGGAGGTGGATCCTGAAGAAGTGGATGCCGAAGATGCGGACGCCGTCGCTTGCGCACTGCCGCCACCCTTGGCGATGGCTTCCTGTTGCAGGTGCTTCAACATCGGCTTGATCGTGGTCCGAAAGCGATCGGACTGATCGCTCAGCACGGCACCCGCGCCGGGCTTTGATTCAGACACCGCCACCAGCGCCAGACCGGTGATCTCCTGTCCGCCGTTCGGCGGCTGTACCGTGAAGGTCAGCGCCAGGGAATTGCCGTCGGGGCTTTTCATCACCCGATCCACCTGTGGCCGCGCGCCGAAGCGCTGGCTGACATATTGCAGAACCTTGCCCATCGCACCCTGCACCGTGTGCTGCAAAGGCAATTCTGCATAGGCAATGCTGCCGCCGCCGGGGTTGTCAATGATGGTGACCGGACCATTCGATTGGGCAACGCCGATCGGGGGGCTGACGATAAACAGGGCGCTGAGAATCAGACGGCGCAGGTTCATACCGCTTGGATCCCTTATCGTTATTATGCGAATAGCCTAGCTAAACGGCGTGGCTCGGGCCACAGGTATCTCGCCGCTCGCCCTTCACCGCACCTCCACTCGTTCGACGAGCATCACCTCGCAGGCCCCGGCTCCCGTGTCACTGCGCGTGAGGGATGTATTGATGAAGCTGCCGTCATCGCGCCTGCCGTCCACCAGCAACCCCGTCAGATGTACGACCTGGCCCACGCGCAGCCGTGCGAGTTGCGAGCGGATGGCTGCGTCAGCAGGGATCACGTGAGTATTGGCGCTGTGCTCGATCACGTCCTGGCGCGCTATGGGCGGCGCCGCTTTGGGTCGCCAGGTATAGAAGCGTGCACCCTGCGTAATGTCGAAGGCCCGCAAGACGCGATTGTCGGACATGGGCCCCCATCCGAGAGCAAGATCCTCGGGGATGAGATCCGAGATTGCGTCGAACTCATAGTCGTCCCGACTGAGAATGCGTGCCGTGATGTCGTAGCTCGCGCGCGGGGTCAGCGTCCAGTGCCCGTGCTTGATGGGGGCGGCTCCCTGCAGATCCGTCTGCAGCGGATCAGTCGCAGCGATGAGTCCACCCGGGGGACGCAAGGACCGCGTTTGCCACTGTTGCCACGCCTGCCACAGTCCCGCCATGACCAAGGCGGTGCAGAAGACGTTGGCCCACTTCATCGCGTGATGCTGACCGGGTCGCGCGCAAAACGGCGTGAACACCATCACACCACGGCGGGAACGGCCGCGAGCCGTGCTGCCACGGGATCGCCAGCGTCCGGCCGGCATGTCGTCGGCGCCGTCCACGACTCGTATGACCTTGGTAACTTAGCGAGTCAAACCGTGCCGCGTATCATCGGAGCATGAGATACGGTTCTTGCAGAGGACGTTGATCAAGTGAGGCGGGCGTGAGCGACAGCATTGAATCCGCAATCTCTCTTGAGAGCGATCTGGGCGCCCCGGTCGAGGCGACGCGCATGGCGGTCGCACTGATCCCGCTCGTGTACCAGGACCTGCGCCGCATCGCCCGGCGGGAACGCATGCGCGTGCGCGCCGGTGCGACGCTTCAGACCACCGCGCTGGTCCATGAAGCCTATCTGAAGCTCGAGCACCTGGCGTCTTTCAACGACGATGACCACTTCCTGCGAGCCTGCGCCGTGGCCATGCGGCACATCCTCGTGAACCACGCCCGCGATCGCGTGGCAGGCAAGCGCGGCGGCGGGGTAGCCAATATTTCCATCGACGACCTGCCGGAAATCAGTGGGGCGCCGGATGAAGTCATCGTCAAGATCAATGAGGTGCTGCTCGAGCTGGCGCAGTTCAGCCCGCGGCTGGCGCAGGTGGTCGAATGCCGCTTCTTTGCCGGCTACGACGAGGATGAAACTGCGCGTGCGCTGGGACTCACTGACCGCACCGTGCGGCGCGATTGGGTCAAGGCGCGTGCCTGGTTACGTCGCGAACTGGGGGCTGGAGCCGATAGCGTCGTCGAAGTCGCTCCGTGACGACCCCTGCGCAATGGGCTCGGATTGAGGGGGCGCTCGATGAAATCCTGGCGCTGCCGGAAGCGCGGTGGCCGCAGGCCTGTGCGCGCATCGCGGGCGATGATGCGCAGCTGCTGGCCGAAATCAACTCGCTGCTCGCATGCGCAGGCGGAGTTGACACCATCCTCGACCGCCCTCTCAGCACCGAGAAACTGCTGGTTCCGAAGGTCACCGGTCTTGCCGCCGGCACCCGCGTGGGCGCTTACCGGGTCATCGAGCTGATCGGACACGGCGGCATGGGAGAGGTGTATCGGGCCGAGCGGGCCGATGGCCAGTACCAGCAGCAGGTGGCGCTCAAGCTGATCCGCAGCGAGCTGGCCGACCGGCCCGAGCGCTTTCAGGCCGAACGCCAGATCCTGGCGCAGTTGGACCACCCCGGTATTGCGCGGCTTCTGGACGGCGGCGTCTTCAACGACTGCCTGCCTTACATGGCCATAGAACTGGTGAAGGGATTGCCCATCACCGAGTGGTGCAGGAAGCGCGGCAGCGATCTTGTGGCACGGTTGCGCCTGTTCATCGCGGTCTGCGACGCCGTTTCCCACGCGCACAGCAGCCTGGTGGTTCATCGCGATATCAAGCCGGGCAACGTACTGGTTACCGAGGAGGGCAACGTCAAACTGCTTGATTTCGGCGTCGCCAAACTTCTCTCTGCGACTCCGAGCGATGCGACCCGTAACGCGCCCATGACGCCGGCCTATTCCGCGCCCGAACAGCTCACCGGCGGCGCCATAACGACGGCCACCGACGTCTATGCCCTGGGGATTCTGCTGTTCGAGCTGCTGTGCGGGGAGCTTCCGTGGAAGTCCGGTGGCATGCCCTTCGGTGTGGCGGTCCGCAAGATTCTCGGTGAGTCGGTGCCGATGCCCAGCCGCAGCGCCGTTGCGAGCCGCGATCCGCCGGTGCCGGCCAACCTGTTGCGCGGTGACCTGGATGCGATCCTCGCCAAGACCCTGCGCAAGGAGCCCGAACACCGTTACGCGACGGTGAATGCCCTGCGCGAGGATGTGGCGCGTGTCTTGCGGCACGAGCCGGTCACGGCTCGCGAGGGCGCACGTCTTTATGTCATCGGACGTTTCATGCGCCGGCAACGCGTGCTCGTTGCAAGTGCCGCGGCGGTATCGATCGCGATCGTGGCCGGGGTGGCCGGGGTCGCCTGGCAGGCCGGCGAGGCCTTGCAGCAGGCGCAGCGCGCAGAGCTCGAGAGCCAGAAGGCGACCGCCGTCAAGGATTTTCTGCTCGATGTCTTCAAGCAGAGCAGCGTGCAAAGCCCGGGCGGCGTCGCGGCGCGAAAGGTTACCGCCGAACAGCTGCTCGACGTCGGCGCGACCCGCATCAGGCAGCAGCTGCGTAACCAGCCGGAGGTACGCGAGGAGCTGATGGATACTCTGGCGGAGCTCAACGATGATCTGGGCATCACCGACCGTTCCGCGGAGCTGGCGGCGGATAATCTTGCTGAATTCGGACTGCGCACCGGCAACCGCCCCAGCGCAGACCTGGCAAAGCTGGAAGTGCGCCTGGCAACGGTCCTGGTCGATCGCGCCGAGGTGCTGGCCGCGAAGAGCCATTTGCGCAAAGCCCTCGGCATTATGGCGGTCATCGGCGAACTTGATTCTGTCCAAGCTGCGTCCGCGCATTACCAGCTGGCGCGGGCCTCATACGATGGCACTAAGCAAGACAAGGTCTCAGGGATGGACAACCTGCATCGCGCGCTGGACATCCTGAAGAGACGCGACCCGAGCAATCCGCTGCAAGGCGATGTTATTGATTACCTCGCCCGTTACGCGACGCTCGACGAGGACATGAGTGGCGCCGAGCGCTGGCTCAATGAATTGCTTGCCTTCCAGACGGCGCAGGGCGTCGAGCGCAATGGCTTCGCGATCGGCGATGCCTACCTGTCTTTGGGGGACTTTCAGGGTGTGAACCGGCGCTACGAGGAGGGCGAGCGAAATCTGCGCCAGGCGATCGTGTTGCTGAGCCACGCCGCAGGTCCGGCACATCCGGAGGCAGCCGATGCACGCTCGCGGCTCGGGGAGCTGCTGTTTTACAGTGGTCACAGGGCGGACGCCGAGACGCTGCTGAACGAGGCGCTGCAGGCGCAAATGCTTACGCCCCAGGGTCAGGATGATGGCACTGAGACCCGCAAGACTCTCGGCGTGCTGGAATTCACGCGCGGGCGCTGGTCGCTGGCAGAGCAGCTGCTGCGCCAGAACCTTGCGCAAATGAAGGGCCGCCAGGACAAGGAACTGCGCTACGGCATCAGCGCCAGCCATCTCGCCACGGTGCTCGCGGCGGAAGGCAAGCTGGTCGAGGCGCGGACCCTGTACGCCACGTCGCTCGACGTTTACGGCCGCTACATTGGCGAGAAGTCGGCAGCCTATGCGAGGGATTTGAATCGCGGCGGCGACCTGGCGATCACAGAGCACAAGCCTGGCGAAGCTGCGGGCCTGTTCGAGCGGGTGCTCAGGGACTGGCCGCCGACGCGAGGGGACTTCCCCGAGCAATATACCAAGGCGATGCTCGGGCTCGCGGCCGCGGATCTGGATCTGGGCAGGATCGAACCGGCCAGGCAGAAGGCCGAGCAGCTGCTCAGGGAGATTCTGGCATCCGCGCACCCCAGCCAGCTGGTGGAACAGGAAGCCCAGGCCCGGCGGCTGATGGGAGAAGCGTTGCGACGCTCCGGTAAAATCGTGGAGGCGGAGGCGCAGCTGAGGCGCGCCGTGGACCTGAGGCAATCGCTCGACGATGTGGACAGTCCCTGGCTCGCTCAAGCTCGAATAGATCTCGCGCAGTGCCTGATCGTCAAACATGAAACGACCGAAGCGCAAACACTGATTAAATTGGCGGCCGTTGCGCACTCTCACCAGCCGCAGTTGAACGACTCCTACCGCGGGGAGCTGAACCAGGCACGGCTTATGTTGGCGGCGCGGATCTGATCGTCCTTCCGTCTTGCCGCTATGTCAGTCGTGGTCAGACGAAAGGACGCTGCGCTCGCTGGCCGGCGGCCGAGCGCCGCCAGGGTGCACTCTGTGGTGATCCGCGCGCCACGACAAAGAAGCGAGCGGGCACAGCTGGCGGGTCCTCCTGCCTCGTGGACCGGGCGCGGATTCAGCATAAATTCGCTGCCCCTGAGACCCGCCTGATCACCGCCCGGGGTACACCCCCCGGTCAATAGCGCCTGAAGCCCAGCGTGAAGCGGGCTGTGCTTTCCGCCGCGGGTCTTTCTTCTGACTTTCAAGCGGCAATGTCCGGTCTGGGACGGCCTTCGTGTTCATTAGGGTGACGAGAGCACGTTCACCCAACCCGGAGTTAGCCATGAGCAAGACCACGTTGACAGCCACGATCCTCGTGGGCGCATTCGCAACCTTGACCGCGCTTGCCCCCATCAACACCGACGCAGCTGAAGCCACGACCGCGGTGAGCCGACAGGTCAGCTATGCCGGACTCGATCTGGACACCCCCGCGGGAGCTGACACCTTCTACGCACGCCTGAAGAGTGCGGCGCGCTCGCTGTGCAGCAGCCACGACCCGGTCGATCGCGCCGCGCCGAGCTGGACGTACCGTGAATGCATGGAAGGCGCACTGGCGAGAGTCGTGCGTGACAGCAATCACCCGCTGCTCGCGCAGATGTTCGTCAACGACTACGGCGTCGCGGTTGCCGCCCAGTTCGGCGTCGATGACGCTCCGCACGTCGCTCAGAAATGAGCAGCGTGCGAGACACCAGTGTTTTGACCCGGACGATTCACTGTTACATCTACAGGAGATTCACATGAAGACTATTGCCATCATCCTCGCCACGGCTGCGCTGAACCTGTCCGTTCTTTCGGTTGCGCAGGCTTCCGGCTCGGACGAGATCCCGTCCGTTACGGTCCGCTTCGCGGACCTTGATCTGACCCGCAGCGACGGGCTGTCCTCTCTGTACACCCGCCTGAGCCAGGCGGCGAAGTCGGTGTGCCGGGAAATGGATCCTGCTTCCGAAAAAGGCGTGTCCGTGCAGCAGCGCTACCAGGCCTGCCTGGATCAGTCCATCAAGGACGCCGTGGCGAAGATCAATCAGCCGGCGTTCACCGACTACGTCGCCCGCAAGGCGTCGCCGGCTTCTTCGACAGGCATCAAGCTTGCCGCAAAGTGAGGGTCCTGGTCTCCGCAGCAGGATGACAGCCGGCTCAGCCCGGCTGTCATCCTGGCCGCGGAATTGACCGGCAAGCCCTCAGCGCCCGTCAGGCCCTCAGGGGAGCTCAAATCCCGGCGATTTCCAGCGGTCTGCGCGTGAGTGGTGTTAGGTGCGGGTAGGCCGGCCACAACGGGCCAGGACACCGCGCAGATCGCGCAACGCAGGGAAAACCTCGTTGTTCCAGTCAGCTCCCTGAGCGTCGTAGGCGCGCTGCTCGTACTCCACGATTTCCTGATCCTCGCGGAAGATATTCTCGGTGAACCAGGTCACGAACGGCCACACCGCATGGATGAGACCGGGAATGGGCGGCTTCTTCACCGATAGATAACCGTAGGTCCGGTTGGTGCGCTGCTCGGCGTCCCATGGTGTATAGCCGAGCCAGACGTCCAACACAGGATCCTGAGTGTCCTGAATGTCCCGTCCCACCCAGACCTTCAGACGCTGCGCAGGGTAGTCGGTGCGTATGCGCATGTGGTCGCGGAAGTCTTTCTTACCCTTCTCGCCGCGGCTGCGTACCAGATCAACAATAACCTGCTCGCCCAGGCTTGATTTGCCCTGGGTGCGCTTGAAGCTGTATTCCACCTGAGCCCAGTCTTCGCCGTGCTCGCGTCCGATGCAGTGCGCGCGGATCGAGCCCATCTGCTTTCTGTGCATGAACTGGTGGTTCATGTCGAACAGGTTCTCGTGCATGAACGTGTAGTGGCAGGACACTTGACGGTATAAGCGCCGGGTTTTGTAGTCTTTGCGCCCGTAGGAACCGAGCGCTACGGGCAGCCGGCTTTGCGCCAGGGCCGGATCGCCGGGAAAGACCAGAATCATTCCGTCGACGTCACGGGCGGGGTAGCTCCTCACCCCGTTGGGCAGGCGCTCCTTTCCGAAGTAAGGCACGCTCACGCACTTGCCGGTGCAGTCGTAGGTCCAGCCGTGGTAGTGGCACTTGAGCTCATCGCCCGATACGACGCCAAGATGCAGCGGCACCTGGCGGTGAGCGCAGCGGTCTTCGAGTGCGAACACCCGTCCCTGAGTGCCGCGGTAAAGCACGATCGGATCGCCGGCAAACCGGCGGCCGAGGGCCCGTCCCGCCGGCAATTCGTCCGACCACGCCACCGGATACCAGTAGTCCGGATGAGCGCCCACACGACGCAGGTCAAACGCGTTCGGCGAGTTCGCCGGGCGCATCGGGGTCGGGTTCGAATTGTCTTCCAGCATCGCAGCTTCCCACGTTTCAGCCCGGGCAGCGTAGCGCATCGCCCATGGGCAGACGATGCCTATTTGCCAGCACCCCGCAAGGAGAACGCCGGGTCTGGCGGTCCGCCACGAGGCCGACGCAAGAGCGGGCCGCCGAGGTAAGGCCCCGGTTTGCCTTGCAGGAGGCGCCTAGCCTTCGGCTGCCGCGGCGATCTGCTGCTGCTGGGCAATTTCCTGCGCGGCATTCGGATCCGGAGGCGGCGCCGATGCGGCGAACGCCGGCGTAGCCGTTGCGGCTGCCTTGCCGGCGCTCGACATCGACATGCCCTGATCGATGGTTTCGCGCATGTGGTTCTGCATTTCCTGCAGGTCGGTGAGCGCGACCTCCACTTGCGCCGCTCGCTCGCACTCCACTCCGCCCTTGCTGGCCAGCACCACCGCATCGGCCGTGCCGGTGCTGGGCTTGGGGCCTGAGATGACCTGTACGACATCACCTTCGCTGATCATGCACCGTCGGCCGGAGGGGTCGACCAGGTCGAGGTCTTGTGCGACGACGAACACGTGCGGCTCCTTGCTGGAGAGTTCCTGAACCACGCCGCCTTCACCGGGTTTCGGATCTTTGTTCTGCGCGTTCTCCTGTGCCTCGATCGACTCCTGCTTGACCTGGCGGGTGACCTCGTCCGCGACCATCTCCTTGACCTGCGGCGTGATTTCTGGCGATGAAGCTGCGGCCGCAGGTGTCGCCGCCGCCGCCGGCGGGGTTGCGGCGCCCGCCGCGGGCGTTGCTGCGGCGGACGCAGGCTTGGAGTTCGAATGCTGCTGGGTGACGTACGCCGCAAACAGGCTCGACGCGAGCACGTAGTCCGCCAGCCAGGACGAGGGACTCGTATAGGAAGACTCCGGGGTGAAGTAGCCCTTGTAGTAACTGAACCACGGCGTGGGGGTGGTCGTGTAGTTCCACGGCAGCTGCTGCGGCGCTATGTAAGGAGTGCTGGCCCACTGGTAGACATTCGGCTGGTAGAAACGGGTCGGCGCGTAGGCATCCAGGGTGGCGCCGCCGTAGGTGTACGGCCGGTAGAAGCGATGGGTCACCTGTCCCTGAAAAACGGACGTGCGATGGTCAAACGCCTTCGCCTGGAACAGGTACGGATGCTGGACGTAGGCAATCCCGCGCGAGGGAGCGAATACGCGCGACCCGTCGGGCTGATCGACCGTGACCCGCCGACTTCCGTCCAGCCCGTGATGGATGGACATGCCGTTGCTCGGATTGCGTACGTCCATGATCGAGCCGTCAGCGGCGGTGCGCACGATGTTGCCCCTGGCGGTCTGCGTCTCACGCGTTCCGGGCGGATTCTGGTGACTGAGAAATGCCTGCGATTGCATGGCGCGACTGGCGGAGCGCTGCGACGGATCGATCGATGCGAGACGCGTCGGCGCTGAGGAATTGTGTGCCTTGTCGGCCAGCGGCATTACATTTTCGGGCACCCCTTTCTTGTCAGCGGAATTGCTCGAGCGGTTCCAGGGCAGGCGGCTGAGGAGGCTGGAATTGCTCGTTCCGGGGTGCGCCCCCGCCGCCGAATTGTTGTTTCGATTGAAAATGTTGGGCCAGAAGTGCTGCCGCGCCTGGTTGGCGTTGGCGGCCGCCGCCGCATTGTTCACGCCGTTGACCGGCAGCGGTTTGTGCACGGCAGGCGTCTGCACGTGCTGCGCGGTCGTGTTCGTGGCAGGGCGGTTCGCCTGCGGCACGGTCGTGGTGTTTTGCTGAGTCTGCGAGCCGGCGCCCGATGCCAGCAGCACCGACAGCGCTGCAAGGCCGGCGCTCGCTCGAGCGCGTCGTCTGTTCATTTTTTGTTGTGTTCGGGGAAGCATGTGGGCTCTCTTGTTGTTCAGCCTTCCGCGGCGGCAGCGATCTGCTGCTGCTGGGCGATTTCCTGCGCGGCATTCGCGTCCGCGGGCGGTGCCGCTGCCGCGAATGCCGGCGTGACCTTTGGTGCCTGCTTGCCTGCGTTAGTGTTGGCAATTCCCTGGTCGACGGTTTCGCGCATGTGGTTTTGCATCTCCTGCACGTCATTGAGAGCAATCTGCACCTGCGCGGCCCGCTCGCACTCCAGTCCGCCCTTGCTCGAGAGCACCACCGCGTCCACGGTGCTGTCGGGTTTCGCCTGGGACACGACCTCTACCACGTCGCCCTCGCTGATCATGCAGCGCCGGCCGCTGGGGTCGACCAGATCGAGATCCGAGGAAACCACGAAGGCATGTGTCTGTCCGTCGGTCAGCTCCTGTACGACGCCACCGGCTCCGGGCGGCGGATCCTTGTTCTGGGCGTTCTGCTGCGCTTCGACCGATTCCTCCTTGACCTGCCGGTCGACTTCGTCGGCAACCTTCTGTTTGACCTCGGGGGTCACGGTGGCCGCGGCGTCCGGGGGTGCAGTCTGTGAGCCGGCAGCCGCGGTCTTGTAAGACACGAACAGACTCGCCGCGAGTACATAGTCCGCCAGCCACATCTGCGGACTGTTGTACGAGGGCTGCGGGGTGAAGTAGCCCCTGTAATAGGCAAACCACGGCGTGTTGGCTGCGTAGGGCCAGTTATAGCCCTGCGGCTTGTTGAATGGAGTCGTGGCCCACTGATACAGCCCGGGTGCGTAGTAGCGCGACGGCGCATACACGTCCAGGTTGGTGGCTCCATACCGATACGGCCGGTAGAACTCATGGAACGTGTTGCCCTGGGCCACGAAGGTGCGGTGGTCGTAGGCGTGTCCGCGGAACACGTACGGATGCTGGACGTATTGCAGGCCGTGCGAGGGAGCGAATACGCGTGAGCGGTCCGGTCGCTCGACCATGACCTGCCGGCTGCCATCCAGCCCGTGATGGATGACCATGCCGTTTCTGACGCTGCGCACGTCCAGGACGTTGCCATCGGCATCCGTGCGAACGATGTTACCGCTGCGGGTTTGCGTTTCCTTGCTGCCGGGGGGGGCCGGGTAACCTGGAAACATCCGCGACTGAACCAGGTGCGCCGATGAAGGCGAACCCTGATTGAGGTTTGCCAGGTGCAGTCGATTCGCCGCGTTGCTGCTCGCGCCAGCTGCATTCGCAGGCGTGCGCCCCGCCGCGGCGTTGGGCAGCGGATTCGACGGCGCCGCCGCTTCGCCTGCCGCAGGCTTAGCCCCAGCGGCGGGCTGGAACAGATTGAGGAGGTTGTTCGGCTGACTGGCGGGCCGCTGCCCCGGCGCCGGCACGCGCGCCGGTGGCACCGGTGCAACGGGCCGTTTTACCGGCGGAGGCGCTGGTGTCGGGACCGGCTGGGTCTGCGAACTCGCCCCCGCCGCGGCCAGCGTCAACGCCAGGGCGCTCAGCCCGACGATCAGATGCTGACGGCACCCGCCTGGTGGATTCGCGTGTCTTGGTTCGGGAATCATGATGGTTCTCTTTAGACTATCGGCTGCTGACAATCTGAAACGACTGCCCCGCATTGTTCAGATTCGGGATCTGTTTACGCTTGAAATGCTCTTCGGCGATCTTGGGCACCTCGTCGTCGACGTAATCGGCCAGGTCGAAGGTATTGATGTAGCCACGCTTGCGAAAATCGGCGTCGCCGCCCAGACCGTGCAGCAGGACCCAGGTGAACAAGCCGTGCCCGTCCTCACCCTCGAGCGCCTCCTCGTCGCTGTTGGAGGCGGACAGGACCGTACTACCCACCGCGCCGGACAGGGTCTTGACGGCGGCAATCTCCTCCATCCCACGTGTGGTGGTGACTCCCATCGCATCTCCCATCGCTCCGGCGTGACAGGTGTCCAGCAGCAGCAGTTTGCGGGTCGCGGGAATGCTCGCGATCAACTGCTTGAGCTCTCCCTCGCTCACCGCATCGCGCCGGACACCCTCGTCGGTGGCCGTGCTGAAGTTGGAGGGAATCAGGAAGTACTCGCGGCTGGCAAGATCGGAGCCTGCCACCGTGCCGTGGCTGGCGACATAGAACACGAACACGTCATCCGGACTGATCGAGCGGTAGCGGGCGAATGCACTCTCCAGTGCGCTCTTGGTTGTCGCCTTCTGGGTGACCAGCGTCTCGACATTCACCTTGTCGAAGAGCGGTGCGGCCTTCTTCTGCAGCAGCTGCGCGATGGCGGTCGCATCGGCCACCGAGTATTTCAGGTCGAAATTGGTGTTCTCGAAGTCCTGGATGCCGACCACCAGGGCATAGAGCTGCGGCTTGCCCGGGCGGCTGTAATTAGCCACTACGCTTGCGTGCGCCGGGTTGGAATGCACCGACCCGTCGGAGTTGAAGACGATGACCTGAACGTCGTTGCTGCCGGGAACCAGGTGCAGATGGATGGTGCGACTGGGCACGCCATCGACCGGGACCACCGCGATGCCGCGGCCCTGCACCTCCGACACGGCGCTGCCGTTGACCAGGGTGCGAACATCGCCGATCCCGCCACCGCGGTCTGAGATGGCGACGTGCAGATCGAGTTCCTCGCTATCGACCGTGGCGGGTACGCCGACGAATGCGACATCCGGCGCGAGCTTCACGCTCGCCAGCGTCGGCAGGGAGGCCGGAAGCTTCCCTCCGCTCAGGGCGAGCTGTACCAGGTCGGGGCGGTAGAACTTCTCGCGGTAGGCAGTGATGCCTGAGACTTCACCGCCGGCACGAACGTTCAGGTATTCCTCGGCGGTGTCGCCCTCGAAGTCGTAGTAACCTTGCGGGGTGATCTGCAGGATGCCGCCGTCCCTGAATGCGATCAGACGCACTCGTTCTGTGCCGCTCGCCACGTCCCACAACCTGATCGTCGAATCGGAACTTGCGGAGGCGAGCAGGCGACCGTCCGGCGAGAAGGCGAGCGACTCCACCAGATCCGTGTGTCCGTGCAGAGCGCGCACCTCACGACCGCTCGCCACATCCCACAGCTTGATCGCCGCGTTCTCATCGCTCGACGCCAGCAGCGGATCCTTGGGGTCGAAAACCACCGCGGTCACCGGCGCCGAATGCCCGCTCAGGGTGCGCAACTCACGGCCGCTGGCGATGTCCCACAACCTCACCGTCTTGTCCCCGCTGCCGGAGGCGAGCGTGCGACCGTCCGGCGAGAAGGCCACGGAATCGACGTAGCTCGAGTGGCCGGTCAGAGTGCGCAGCTCGCGGCCCGTGGCCACGTCCCACAGCTTGATTGCCGCGTGCTCGTCTGCCGATGCCAGCAGGTGGCCGTCGGGCGAAAAGGCAACCGATTCGACCGCCGCCGCATGGCCGCTGAGAGTGTGCAGCTCCGCCCCATCGCTCACGTTCCACAGCTTGATTGAATTGTTCGTGCTGCCGGCCGCGAGCGTGCGGCCGTCCGCGGAAACTGCCAGTGATGCACCGCCGCCCCCTGCATTGCCGACCGCGAAGGTGTGCAGGTCCTTGCCGGTGACGATGTCCCAGAGCTTGACGGTCTGATCACCGCCTCGCGAGGCGACTTTTATCTTGTCCCAAAACGCAACCGCGCCGACCCAGCTGCCATGCGCGGGAATCGTCCGCAGCTCGCGCCCGTCGGCGATCTTCCAGATCTTCACCGTGGCGTCGGCGCCGCCGGAGGCGAGCAGCTTGCCATTTGGGGAGAAGGCCACGGATTTGACGAAGTCCGCGTGACCCTCGAGTGTCGCAACGTTCGCGCCGGACGCTACCTCCCACAGCTTGACCGAGCGATCCGCGCCTGCGGAGGCCAGCAGGCGGCCGTCCGGGGAAAAGGACACCGACTCCACCCGCTTGGCATCACCGGCCAGCGTGCGCAGTTCACGGCCACTCGATGCGTCCCACAGTTTGATCAGGCGATCGTAGCCGCCCGAGGCAATCGTGTGGCCACCGGCGGCGCAGGCCACTGACCAGACCTCGCTCGAGTGGCCGCTGAGGGTGTGCAGCTCGCGACCCCCGGCCAGGTCCCAGACCTTCACAGTATGGTCCCAGCTTGCGGACGCCAGGGTCTGGCTCCCCGGGCAGAAGGCGAGTGAGCTCACGCGGTCGGAGTGTCCGCTGAGCGTGCGCAACTCCTGAGCGGAGGCCGCATCCCACAGCTTGATGGTCTTGTCCACGCTCCCGGAGGCGAAGGTGCGACCGTCCGGGGAAAAGGCGATGGCCGTGACGGCATCCCGGTGTGCGCTCAGCGTCTTCACCTCGGCCCCGGTCGACGGATTCCACAGCCTGATGGTGTGATCAGCGCCGGCGGAGGCGAGCAGGCGACCGTTGGGCGAGAAGGCCAGCGAATTGACCGGCCCTGAATGCCCCTTGAGGACGTAGCGCTCATGGCCGCTGGCCACGTCCCAGACCACTACGCTACCGCCACGGCCCGCCGTGGCGATGGTGGTGCCATCGGCGGAGAAGGCTGCGGCATTGACGCCGTTCACATCGAACTTGAGGGTTCGCAGCTCCCGCCGCGTGCCCAGATCCCAAAGGTTCGTCGCACCGTCCTCGCCCGCGGAGGCGAGGGTGCGGCCATCCGGCGAAAAGGTGACCGCATGGACGGTGTTCGAGTGGCCTAGCTGGGGGAACACCTCGGGCGTCTCGGCTGGCGCTGCCAAGCCACCCAGCAGCGGCGCCAAGCACAACGCGATCAGCGCGCGTCGCGACGCCGCGCAGCGATAGCTGAGCCGAAGCTGATGACCCCTGTTATTACCCCATGAATTCACGAGGCTAGACTCTTATTGTGCCCGGCATCATAGCCGATAATGCCGGCGGGGGGACGAACTGTGGGGCGGTGCGGGACGTTAAGTCACTTCAGCGACTTAGCGCATTTCGGGCCACCGCTCCGCCTCGGTGTTCTTGCGGCTGCATACGGCCCCCCCTGAGTGACGGGCTGCCCGTTGACCTCAAATGGTGCAGCGCTGGCTCTGCGACTGTGCGCTCGCAGGATCGGCCAGTCACCGCGCGCGGCGCACGCCGCAGCAACTCCAGTACAGACCCGACGCAGCGAGGCGCCTGCCAGCCCCTGAGCGCGCTTCAGCGCGGCGCGCTTGGGCGGGGAGCACCGTGCGGCATGGCGCGCTCATCGACGACGAGCTGCGCCTCGCAAGATCGGACGCGGCCGCTGGCATCGCCAACGTATGCAGGACATACCTTAATGCGCCTGCGCCTCAGCCGAGGCGTCAGGTCAGCTTGACCTTGAGCGCACATCGAAACGCTGCGAAATGAGATAGAGCCGCTGCTCGGCACAGTATGAATTGGGGGATGATAAGCGCGCAGCCGCGCTCTACAGGGACAGCTTCTATGGACACACGCCGATTGCGCGCATTACAGCCGCCCGCCGAGGTGGAGAAACTGCTCGAGGCATTTGTCTCGAGCAGGGAGCTGTTGCCGAAGGGCTGCTACCCCATTCGCGATCCCGGCGCGCTGCCGCCGGCCCTGCAAGTGGTCGTCGTGCGCGCGACCCAGGAGGGGCGGGTGTGGGCTTGCTGGGCCAACAACTTCGATACCTGGCTGTTCACCTGCGAGATGTCACTCTCGCTGTCGCGCGAGCGGGGCGTACCGGTGCTGGTCGTGAATCGCTACGGCGAACGCGGTGAACTCGAGGAGTCGGCGGCCTGGGTGAGCGATCCGCAGGGAAAGTGGACGCGCTGTGGCGATTAGCCGATTCGCCGGCGTGTTCTTGAACGGCTGGTGAGCGAGCCTGCGCGGGCGGCCACGCGGCGATCGCGAACGCCGTTTTTGCCGCCATCGGCTTGCCGCTCCGACGACTGCCGATCCGTCTGCACTCTTAGACGCTTGCTCCACGGCAGCGCCTCAGCCGACGCAGGCCGGCAACTTCTGCCGATCGCCGCCCGAAGGCGTCTGTGAGCGCCGACAGGTGCGGCGCGGGTAGTTCTTAGTATGATTCGCCACCTTCGGTTTCGCAGCTGAGCGCATCGTGGCCTTGACATCATCCCGCCAGAGCCTGGTTCACGCGCCGCGGCGGCTGTTCCTGCGTCGGGCCGGTGCGGCCGCGCTGGTAATGCTGCCCTTCGGCGCGGCCTGGGCGCGCGCACCTGAACAACGCTCGCTGTCATTCGTGCACACGCATACCGGCGAGCGTCTCTCGAGCGTTTATTTCCAGAATGGACAGTATCAGGCAGCCGAGCTCGAGCGCATCAACCAGCTGCTGCGTGACTTTCGCACCGGCGAGATTCATCCCATCGAGCCTGCCGTGCTCGATATCCTGGCGGACCTGCGTACGATCGCGAATCACCAGCAGCCCTATGAGGTGATCTGCGGATATCGTTCGCCCGAAACCAACGCCGCGCTGCGCCGACACTCGAGCGGCGTCGCCGAGCACAGTCTGCACATGCAGGGCCGTGCGATCGACGTTCGCCTGCAGGGATTCCCGACCGACCGACTGCACCAACTCGCGCTCGGCATGCACCGTGGCGGCGTGGGCTTCTATCCGAGCTCGGATTTCGTGCACTTGGACAACGGGCGCGTACGTTTCTGGTAACGAGGCGCCGCGGCCTCACCTGATTGGCACAAGGCCCAGCTGGCGCTCGAGCTTGCTGTCGTAGCCATAGATATCGTCGAAGAACAGGGTCGGCCCGGCTTCGGTTGCCAGCGCCGTTCCGTACAGGATCAGCACGTTGATCGGCTGCGGCAGGTTGATGCGCAGCGACGTCGCATCGCCATTCATGGCTGCCTCGATCTTCTGCCGGCTCCAATCGCCCGGCGCACCCGCGAGCACCTGTGTGGCGAGTGCCAGCGGCTCGCTGACCCGGATGCAGCCGTGGCTGAAGGCGCGCCGCGACTCCTTGAAGAGCTGATGTGCCGGAGTCGAGTGCAGGTAGACGTTGTAGCTGTTGGGAAAGATGAACTTGATCAGCCCGAGCGCATTGTCCTCCCCGGGCAACTGGCGCAGTCGCAGCTGGCCGGCCGCCAGAGCGTCGATGTTCTGCGGCGTCGGCGCCAGCACGGGCGAGGAGTCCTGCTGGCCGCCGACGATCTGCAGGCGCTGCGCCGCAAGGTAGCCCGGGTTGGCGCGGATCTTGGGCAGCATTTCGTTCTTGGTGATGCTGTAAGGCACGTCCCAGTAGGGACGGATGACCACGTAGCGCATGTCTGACTCGAATACGGGGGTCTGCATGCGCGGAAATACGCGGCCAACGATCACGTCCATCTGCAGGATGTCGGCCACCCGGTCCTCGGTGGTGCGGAAGGCAAACAGGCGGAACTGCGGAATGTTGACGATGATCGGCGGCGTCTGAAACGGCGGCAGCCATCGCCAGCGCTCGAGCGTGAGATCGATCTGGCGTACCCGCTGTGCGGGCGGGGTGGTCAGGGCTGCGAAGGTCGCCTTGCCGAGCACCCCATCCGTTGCGAGCCCGAGCCGCTGCTGGAAGGCTCGTACGCCCAAGCTCAGCGGCTCATCGAAGGTCGGCTGCGTGGACGCCTCGCCGGCGGAGGCGGGCAGATCGCCGAGTGCCAGCAGCAATCTGCGCAGCGCCGGCGCGCCCGTGTAGGACCCACCGGGCTTCAGTCCCGCCGGTGCCGCCGGCAGCTGCGCCAGTTCCGTATGCTGCGCGAGCTTCAGGTAGCGCGTAAGGGCGTCCTTGAGCAGTTTGTAGTGGTGGAACGGCGGTTCGATCGCCGCGACACCTGCGATCACGTCGGATGCGCGCGTCAGCGCCGCGAGGGTGGCCGCAAGATCGAGCTGCTGACGGGAAGCCTGCAGGTTGAAGCCCGCCGCGGCCGGATCGACGCGGCCATAGTGCAGGTCGCTGATGAAGCGCAGCGTTGCAGCGGTCAGCTTCACGTCCGCGACGGCTGAAGTCGCAGGCGTGCTCATCAGAGTCGCTATGGCGTCTGCCGAATAGTCTCGAGTCTGCAGACCATAGGCATCGGCGTGCTGCAGCTCGCCGAGTAGCGCCTGCGCCTGCGATGTGGCACGCCCGTCATGACTCCACAGCGGCACGTTTGCGCTGCCGGCATAGAGCGCGCGCAGCGCCTGCGCCGCGCCGTGATCGCGCGCCGATCCTTGGCCCTCGGCCGCAACCGCGGCGGCTATCTGTGCCTGGGCACTCGGCGCGGGCTGCGCCGCAAGCCCATGCGAGTGAACAACGGCGAGCGCAGCGATGAGCGCTGCAGCGAGCGGGCGCTTCAGCCCCCGGCGCGTACTCGCGCGATCCATTCGTCGACCAGCTGCGCAAGAAGCGTGAGCGGCACGCCGCCGTTCTCCAGCACCACCGCGTGAAAGTCCCTCAGGTCGAATTTTGGGCCGAGTGCATTCCTGGCCTTCTGCCGCAGCTCGAGGATCTTGAGCTCGCCGACCTTGTAGGCGCACGCCTGACCGGGCGCCGCCATGTAGCGCTCGACCTCCGAGGTGACTTCGGCCGGTGACATGCCGGTGGTGCCGACCATGTACTCGATCGCCTGTTCGCGCGACCAGCCCTTCGCATGCAGTCCGGTGTCGACGACGAGGCGGGCGGCCCGCAACAGCTCCATCTGCAGCCGTCCGAGGTCACCCCACGGATCGTCCTTGTACATGCCCATCTCGGCTGCAAGCTGCTCGGCATACAGTGCCCACCCTTCCGCGTAGGCGGTATAAAGGGTCTGCTGGCGGATCAGCGGCAGATCCTTCAGCCCGAGAGCGGTGGAGATCTGCAGGTGATGGCCGGGGATGCCTTCGTGGTAGGCGAGGGTTTTCATTCCCCACTGCGGGGTCTCGTTAAGGTCGCGCAGATTCGCGAAGAAGGTTCCCGGCCGCGAACCGTCCATCGCCGCCGGCTGATAGTAGGCGGCGGAGGTGCCTTTTTCCTGACCGGCAGGAACGCGCTCGACGGTGAGGCGCGTCTTGGGCACCGTCCGGAAATACTCGGGCAGGCGCGCGCTCATCTGGTCCAGCAGCCGCTGGTAGCGGGCCAGCATCTGTTTGCGCCCGTCATCGTCATTGGGGAAGAGAAAGCGTGGGTCCTTGCCGGCCGCGGTCATGCGTTCGGCCACGCTGCCGGCCGCCAGGCCCTGCGCCTTCAATAGCGTGTCCATCTGCTGGGTGATGCGCGCGACTTCCGCCAGACCGAGCTCGTGGACCTTGTCGGGCGAATAGTCGGTCGTCGTCATCTGCCTGAGCGATTCCGCGTAGTAGGCCGCGCCATCCGGCAGCCGGGCGACGCCGGCCGTCTGGCTGGCCGCCTGCGGCTTGCGGGCCTCGAGAGCGGCGCTCATGCGCGCGTAGGCCGGGTAGACGCTGCTGCGTACCGCATCCACTGCCTGCTGCGCGAGTTCCTTCTGGCGGGCGGCATCGAGCGTCTTCACCTTGTCCATGCGCGTGACGAAGGTCGTCACCAGCGCGTTCTGCTCGGGGTTCGCGGCGACCGTATCGTGGATCACCACCAGCGAGCGATCGAGCAGCGCCGGCGGCAGCACCACGCCGAGCGTCGCCTGGCGCTGCATCTCGCCGGTCTCCCCGTCGAGCTTGGCGGCCATGGCCTTCAGGCGCTTGACGTAGTTGACGGCGGTCTTCTCGTTCTTGATGACGTGGGTGGTTTCCATGAAGCCCGGCAGCTGCACCTCGGTTCCGAACATGGGGCTGATCGCATACAGCCCGTCGGGCGCTAGCCACTCGAAACGCTTGAACGCCAGTCCCGTGGAATATTGGTCGACCAGGATGTCGTAGGTGATCTGATCCTGGCGCTTGAGCTGTGCGCGATCGAACTCGCGCACCTCGCTGAGGAACCCCGCGAGCTGTGCATAGTCGTCATCGCGTTTCTTGACGTTGTAGGGCGCGAGTTTGTCGGAATGGTGATCGAACAGCGTGCCGTCCGAGATGCCGACTGCGGTGAAAAACTCCGGGTTCCTGATCAGAAACTCCAGCGCCTGCCGGTTCGCCAGCATGTTCATGCTGAACGGCTTGCCCCACACGGTGCGGTAACCCGCGTAAGCCAGCACCGCCACCACTACCAGTGCAACCCAGCCGACGATCCGCCAGCGCCCTTTCACTTGCCTGATTCCGCGGAAGTGCTGGTGCGACGGATGAAATCCGCGACGTTGTCGTGCAGTTGTTTGAGCGAGACATCCTTGGCATAGACCATGTGCCCGGACTCGTAGAACCGGTATTCGATGTTGCCCTGAAGTTTCTGCGGAATCGGCAGGTGATGCATCTCGTAGATGCCCTGATAGAAGGGCGTCGCAAGGTCGAAATACCCGGCGTTCAACTGAATCTTGAGATTCGGATTGAGTTTCATCGCGTTCGCAAGATCCGGCATGACGTTGGTGCCCTGCCGCGAAGAGCTGGGTTGCTCGCTCTGTCCGGGCAATTTGTGGACAAAGTTCCAGGTGCGGAACGTGCCGGTGCTGGGCCTGAAGGCCCGCTCACCGCCGTAGTGCAGATCCTGTCGCGCGTAATCATTGAACGCGGATACATAGGCGGAGCCGAGGCCGCTCGACTGCGGGTCGTAGTCGGCGCGCTGACTTAAGGGGTCGAGGTCGGGGCCGGAGAAGCGGCTGTCGAGTCGTCCGGTGGTCACGCTCTCATCGCCCTGCAGGTTCTGGCGGAATTCACCGCCGTCGATGCGCAGGTCGGCCTTGAGGATGTAATCGACCGGCAGGCCGGTGTACTGATGCAGCTTTTCGGCAATGGCGGCCCGCTCAGCGGCGGGCAGCTCCGAGCCGCTCGCGAGCGCGCGCGCGTAGTCGCCCATGGCGAATTGCTCCACTTCCGCGAGCAGGCCATCAAGACTCGCATGTTCACCCGGCAACTTGTGGTGATACCACGCGGTGGCCGCGTAGGTCGGCAACACCGTCTCATAGGGCAGATCGATGCCGGGATTACCGGCCGGCCGATCGGGACTCAAGTCAAAGTTGAGAATCTGCGAGAGCAGGATGACTCCGTTCAGATCAATCGAGCGATCCGCCTCGAGTTCATTGACCACCACCGCCGAGCGTGGTGTGCCGTAGCTCTCGCCGAACAGGTACTTGGCTGAATTCCAACGGCCGTATTTCGAAAGAAACTGCGTGATGAACTCGCTGAACGCATAGGCGTCCTGGTCGACTCCGAAAAACGCCTTTTCCTTGTCCTTGCCGGCGATGCGGCTGAACCCGGTGCCGGGAGCATCGATGAACACCATGTCGGTCGCATCGAGCAGACTGAAGGCGTTGTTGATCAGCGAATACGGCGCGGGGTTGGTGTGCGCGTCGGTGGCCGTGACGATGCGGCGTGGGCCAAACGCGCCAAGATGCAGCCACAGCGTCGCCGATCCCGGACCGCCGTTGTAAAAGAAGGTGATCGGCCGCGCTCCGCCGCCGCCCCTGAAGTAGGCGACATAGAACATCGAGGCTTCGGCGGTTGGATTCTTGGCTTCGCCGGCGTCCTCGGCACCCGGCGGATTGACCTTCTCGGCCGCCGGATCGCGCGGCACGTCGTCCCAGCCCTTCGGGTGGACGATGAACGTGCCCGCGATCGCCTGGTAAGCGATCGCGCGGCCGCCGATCGTGACACTGCCGCTGCTAGCGACCGACTCGGCCCTGAAGGGCTCGAACCTGCGCGCTTGCGGCTGGTCGGTTTGCGACTGCTGCTTGTCCGGCGGCTGCGGCGCATCGGGTGTGGCGGCGACGGTGCCACCGGCCAGCACGGCGCTGATCACTGACAGCCATGTCCTGATGTACGCTCGACTCATGAAAATCCTCCTCGATCTGCAGGCGGATCGGGTCGCAAGTTTATCCGTTGGACGGCACCGCGTCAGGCGAAGTATTGTCAACGAGCTGCGCGGCCGCGGCGCAACGGAGACGAGGAATGATCACCATCGGGATGCGCATCTATGCACTGGGCGCCGTCGCGCTCGGCCTGGTGGGCCTCGCCTGGAGCGACTTCGCGCTGGTGTGGCAGCCGGTGCCGGGAACCGTCCCGGGGCGCACTGTGCTGGCCTACGCGCTTGCGGCGGCCCTGCTGCTCGGCGGCCTCGCCACCAACTGGCGTCGCACGGCTGCCGCTGGTGCCGCAATGCTGTGCATTTTGTTCGGACTGATCGCCGTTGTCTTACACGGGCCGCAGGTGTTGACTCACCCGCAGGTTTTTGGCGCCTGGAGCGGGTTTGCCGAGCAGCTTGCCCCGAGCTCTGCGGGACTGGTCGCCTGTGCATTCATCGTAGGTGGCGGCGGCACGCGCGTGCACGGGTATCTGCGCGTCGGCCAGTGGGCATTCGGTGCCTGCGCGATCGTCTTCGGCCTGGCGCATTTCGTCTACCTGAAGGAGACCGCGGAGTTGGTTCCCAAGTGGCTGCCGCCCGGCCAGACGTTGTGGGCCGCCGCCACGGGCGTGGCGCACATCGCCGCGGGAGTTGCGATCCTGACGGGTGTCGCGGCACGCGTGGCGGCTTATCTGCTCACCATCATGTTCGCGCTGTTCGGCATTCTCATTCATGCCCCGCTGCTCATGGCCGACCCGCACAGTCATCTCAACTGGGTCATGAACGCGATGAATCTGGCGCTCACCGGCTCGGCCTGGGCGGTGGCGGACACCCTCACCGGACGAAGATTTAGTTGAGCTGGCGCGGCGCACCGGGTCATTTCTGCTGCGCGTAGATCTTCACCAGGCGGTACAGGAAATCGCGGCACTCGAACAGCGACTTGACGCTCACGTATTCGTTGAGACCGTGGATGTGTCCCCAATCCGGGCCGAGGAACAAGGGTTCGATACCGTAGGTGGGGATGCCGGCAGCGTTCAGGAACTGGCCATCGGTCGCGCCGGGCTGCAGCAGCGGCAGTACCGGTACCCCCGGCCAGAACTGTGCCGCGAGTTTCTCGACCGGCGCCAGAATCTCGCGCGTCAGCGGCGGCGGCGCTGAACTTGGCCCGCGCGTTTCGAGCGTGATCACTTTGACCTGAGGGTCCGCCACCAGCTCTTGGAGCTTGGCGCGCACACTCTCCGGCGTAACTCCTGGGAAGATTCGGCAGTTGATGTTGGCGGTTGCCCGCTGCGGCAGGGCGTTGGTGGCGTGTCCGGCCTCGAGCATGGTCGCCACACAGGTGGTGCGCAGCGTCGCGTTCCAGCCCGGATCCTTCGCCGACACCAGGGCGATCGACTGCTCCTCACCCGGATCGCGCACCAGGGCCTGCATGGCGCTGGCGATCGCGGTCTCGCCTCTGGCGGACTCGATCTTCGCCATGCCGGTGAAATAGGCGCGGTTGGCATCGGTGAACTGCGTCGGAAAGGTGTACGCCTCGATCTTCTTCAATGCGTCGGCGAGCCGGTAGATGGCGTTGTCCTTGACCGGAAGGGAGCTGTGGCCGCCAGGATTGGTGACCTCGAGGCGGTAGTTCTGCGCAGTCTTCTCCCCTACCTGGATCTCGAGCGCAACCCGGTTGCCCTGCGGATCGAGCTCGCCGCGCGCTCCCTCGTTGATCGCAAACTGTGCATCGATCAGGTCGCGGCGGTTTTCCGTCAGCCACTGCGCGCCGTTCAGGGCTCCGATGGTCTCCTCACCGCAGGTGAGGGCAAGCTTGATGGTGCGCAGCGGCCGCAAGTGCGCTTCGCTGAAACGCACCAGCGTGTCGACCCAGATCGAGCCTTCGGCCTTGTCGTCGATGGCGCCACGCGCATAGAAGGTGCCGTTTTCTTCGACCAGCGTGAAGGGATCGCGCGCCCAGTCCTCCCGTTTCGCTTCGACGACATCCAGGTGCGCGAGCAGCAGTATCGCCTTGAGCCGGGCGTCGCGTCCGGGATAGACCGCGACCAGTCCGCCCTCTTTGGGATGGCCGGGCGCGGTGAACAGATGCAGGTCGCTGTCGGGGAAGCCGGCGGCCTTCAGATGCGCCGCCATGCGCTCGGCGGCCAGGGTACAGCTGCCGGCGGACAGGCTGGTGTTGGTCTCGACCAGCTCCTTATACAGCGCGCGAAAGCTCTGTTCGCCGCCTGAATTCTGCGCACGCGCCGGGAGGGAAAGGCATGACAGTACGAGGCAGCTGCCGACGGCGCAGATCTTGTTCATTGCGCAGGCGCGACCGTCCACTGAAATTGCCCGCTTTGAAACTTATCGTAATAGGTGCCGGTGATCACGCCGTTCGCAAGCCTGCCCTGAATCGTCACCTGCGTGCTGACCGAGCCGTCCGGATATCTTCTTGGCACGCCGCCTTGAGTGCCGAGGTGAGTGACGGCCGCGCCGACGACGTTGCTCGGATCCGAGATGTTGAGCGTCGCGTGAACCCGGTCGCCATTCGGGGCATCCGTGTCGACGCTGCCGTCCTTGTTGACCGTCACGGTGCCATGACCCACCACCCCGGGCAGCAGGCTGGACGTACCCCATCCCGGATAGGGTCCCCCCGCCGTGAGCTTGCCTGCCGGCGCCGCCGGGGCGGTACTCGAGACCGGCATGGCCTTCGGCGCTGCGCTCTTGGCGAGTCTGTGCTGCATCATCTGCGCTTCGGCGAGGTGCATTCCTTTGGGGAAACTCGCGATGTAGGCGGAAAAATCACTGGCGTCGGTGCTGCCCTTGATGCCCTGCCAGTAAGACTCGTCGAGCTCGGCGGCCGTGGGAACGTGGATCGCCGCGGCCGGCGCACCGCCGGCGGCCGCCGCGCCCGCGCCGGGCCGGAAATAGAACTTCCCGAGCGACTGGTCATAAAGGGCCGGTACCTGCTTCTTGCCGATGCCGTCGGCGAGCTGCACGACGTCGCCCTGCACGTCCTTGAGCATGTCTCCGGCGGGCACGCCGGTCTTGCGCATCTCCTGGATGAGGACGCGGGTGAAGACGCCGTTGGGGTTCTTGTCGCCCTCGCCGAGCACGTCGAGCGCGGCCTGACCGGTGCCGGCGGAATACATGATCATCTGGCCGGTCGCCGGCGCCACCGGTGCCAGCCCGCGCTCGCCGATGGCGCGGCCCGCCTCTTTGAACGGATTGGTGCGGCAGGCGTCGATGATCGCCAGAGAAAAGCGCGTGTTCCTCTTGGTCAGATCCTCGAGAACGCGGTTGAGGGGGACGGCATCGTCGGCAACCCGCGCTTCGCTGTCCGGGTTGATGTCCACCGGCAGCAGGTAATTGGTGCCCTCGAACTGCACGCCGTGGCCGGAGAAGTAGAAAACCACGTCATCTCCACCTGCGACCCGGGCCGTGAAGTCGCGCAGCGCCGCCTGCATCACTTTTTGGGTGACGTCCTCCTTCAGCGTGACATCGAAGCCGGTGGCTCTCAATTCCACGGCAACCGCCCTGGCGTCCGCCCGCGCGTTCCTGAGCGTCTGTACGTTCTGGTAGCCGTCGTTGCCGATGACCAGGGCCAGGCGCCGCGCGTGAGAGGGTGTCGTCAGGGCCAGCGCCAAGGCGGCCGCTGCAATCAGCACCACGTTGCGAAGTGGAGGCATCAGGTTCGCCGCTGGTTGAGGCGGGCAGGGAGCCGCTCGGTCAGTCGCGACATGACATCGATGTTCTCAAAACACATTGCCATTCATGCTGCGCCGCTGGCTTGGTTCTGAGGCCGATTGCCGCCGCGGCGCGGCTATTATTACCCAAGGGCATCGCGGACGCATTGTCACGGCGCGCAGCGAGGCGTCAAACTGCACGCCATGATGAATATTCTCGTGACGGGAGCTTCCGGCGGGATTGGCGGCGCCATTTGCCGCGCGCTGGCACAGCGGGGCGCCACGCTGGCTCTGCACTACCAGGCCGACCGGAGCGCGGCGGAAGCGACCCGGCAGGCGCTTCCGGGCAATGGCCACGCGATCCTGCAGGCTGATCTGGGCGAGCCGGCGGCGGCCGAGCGTCTGTGGCGCGAGGCGTCGCAGCGAGCGCCCATCGATGCGGTGGTGAACAATGCCGGCATTTTCCCCAATCACCCGCCGCTCACGACGGATTTCGCGGACTGGACGGCCGCCTGGCAGCGTACGCTGGCGACCAACCTCAGCGGCCCGGCGCACCTGTCGTATTTCGCCGCGCGGGCGATGGCGCAGCGCGCTCGCGGCCGGATCGTCAACGTCTCTTCCCGCGCCGCCTTCCGCGGAGAGCCGACCGCGCCCGCCTATGCGGCGAGCAAGGCGGGTCTTAACGCGCTCAGTCAGTCTCTGGCGAAGGCGCTGGCCGGCAGCGGGGTGTACGTATTCGTCGTCGCTCCCGGTTGGGTATCGACGGCGCGGGTGGCAGCCCGGGTGCAGGATGAGGCGGTACTCGCCGATCAGCCGCTGGGACGGGTCGCAACTCCCGAGGAGGTCGCGCAGGTGGTCGCCTGGTGTGCCCTCGATGCTCCGCCGAGCATGACCGGTGCCATCCTGGATGTGAACGGTGCCTCGTATCTACGCAGTTAGATCTGGCGCGAGTGAGGTCGCCATGCACGCACTTGGATTCCTATCGATCGAACCGAGCGGTCAGACCCTGACCCAGCTGGCTGTGCTGCGAAGTCGCGGTGGCGCAAAGCGACCTATCCGGGGAGGCAGCCGTACACACGCTGCATCTGCGCCTGCACGGACGCCGGCGCATGAAAGTCCTGTTGGCTTTGATGGGGGACATCAAGGGAGTCGTATCGGCGCGCATGACGCGGGGAACCGGCCCACCCCTCTTAGGTGAGCCGTATTCTCAAGCCGGCACAGACCTCAGTTCGATAGCATCTTCTTCAGGTTGTCGAGACCACCGCGGTACACGCCCTTGACGAGCTTGAGTGCACCCGCATCGCTCTCGGCTTCCGGCGGATTGTCGGAAGTGTTCTTGCGCTTGAAGGTTCCACTCCACACCACTTTGGTCATCCCGTCGCCCTTGCCGGGTAGAACCATGATCTTGGACTTGTAGTCGGTGATCGGCAGCGGTGAGTCTACGATGATGTAGTGATAGGAATGTCCGGCTTCATCGTATGCCGTCAGCTTTTCGGTGAAGGACGGGCCGTCCTTGATGGTCAGTTTCCTGACCGAGCCGACCTTGCCGTTGCCGCCCGAGACGATCTCGTCGCTGGAAAATCCCGGGTGCCATTTGTTGAGGCCGTCCCAGTCCTTTACGGCCGCCCATACCGCATCGGGTGAGGCCTTGATCTGTACGCTCTCGGCGGCGCGCAGCGTCTTGGGCGGATCCGCCACCGCCGCGCCGGCAGCCATTGCCCCGAGTGTCAGAAGAACCAACGTTCGCTTCATTTTATCGCTCCCCGGTGAATCCCCGCAGTTTAGCTTAACTCCCGATCCTGACGTTGGGAAACCACAGCTGCTGCCAGCGCTGCGTCTTTGCGGCGGCATCCAGCGTCTGCGGCGAGACGGTCTGCTGCGCACCAAACTTCGTTCCCGCATCGATGACCCGCGCGTTCACCGCACCGTACAGTCCTGCACCGCTGTCATAGAGCGCGCCGACGAGCACGCCGCACTTGCGGCACAGCAGCAGATCCGCCAGGGCGTTCCCCTGCCGATACCTTCCGACCGAGCGTTCGTCTTTGAAGTGGATGATGAGGCTGCCGTGCGGGTCGGACACATAGGCTGCGCCGTGTTTGCTGCAGAAGTCGCAGTCGCAGGCGCGCGGACGATACGCGCCGGCGGCGCGTGCAAGTTGCAGCTGCACGATGATGTTCCGGCAATGGCAGCCGCCGCTCAGTTTGTGCATGGGTGCTGCAGGAGGCGGCGGGCGTCCGAGCCTCAGACCTTGTCGAGCGGGGTGGTGCCGCCGCTGAAGAGACTGCGTGCCTGGGCCATCCGGTAGCTGTGCGCGGCGTGCGCACGGCGAAAGACGCGCAGGTTCTGGATCGCGTAGACCAGCTTGAACAGCTTCAGGCGCCGCAGCACCTGCGGCGTATCGAACACATCGCCCGCAAGCATCGATATGACCGACTGCTCGAGCTTCCAGGTATTGCGCGGCTGGCGGAACATCTGCCGCATCACCGGGCCGTTGAAGCGGTAAATGAAGAATGACAGTCGATCCATGCCGGCCCGGATGCGCCTCTCCAGCCGGCGCAACAGCGCCTTCTCAACCGCGGGCGCGTGCAGTGCCCTGTCCACGACTTCGGCCGCCTGCTCCGCGCCGGACATCGCCAGATAAACTCCGGAGGAAAACACCGGGTCGAGGAATGCGAAAGCGTCCCCGACGGTGATCCAGCCGGGGCCGCCCATGCGTGTCGAGTGGTAGGAGTAGTTGCCGGTGACGCGCACCTCGTTGCCGATCAGTTCGGCGTGTTCGATGCGTTGCCACAGCGCCACATTGCGCTTGAGGGTTTCGATGAGAAAGTCCACCGTGCGGCCCTTGCGCTGTTTGAGGTACTCCGGCCAGCACACGGCGCCGACGCTCATGACGCCGTCCGGCAACGGGATCATCCACATCCAGCCATGCTCGAACTGGTAGATGCTGATGTTGCCCGCGTCCTCACCCGAGCGCGTGACTGCGCCGCGATAGTGGCCGAAGATCGCCGCGCTCTGGTGGCGCGGGTTCTTGCGGCGCAGCTTTCTTTTTGCCGCAAGGAAGGTGTCCCGGCCACTGGCGTCCACCACGTAGCGTGCCTGCACGCGGTAGCTGCGACCCTCATCGGTGCGTATGTCTAGTCTCGCATCGCGCGGGCCCGGCTGCTCGATGGCGGTGACTTCATGTCCTTCGCGCGCATCGGCGCCGCACTCGCGTGCGTGCTCGAACAGCATCTTGTCGAAATCCTGCCGGAATACCTGGTAGGCGTGCGGCGGACTCTTGCCGATGGCACGCGCGAAGGCGTAGGTGTTGTAGCCGCGCTCGTTGTCGGCCTCGAAATCGGCTCCGGCCTTATATATGCCGAGCGCGCGCACTTTTTCCGCCACGCCGAGCCGTTCGAACACCGGCAGGTTCATCGGCAGCAGCGACTCACCGATGTGAAAACGCGGATGGTGCGCCTTCTCCAGGGCAATCACCCGATAGCCGCGGCGCGCGAGCAGTGCCGCGGCGGTACTGCCGGCAGGCCCGCCGCCGATCACTGCGATGTCGCACACCTCATCGCTCATTTGCGCAGGCTCCATCACGCATGAATACCGCAAAGCGCGCTCCGTTTCTAGCCGTGCGCGGGCGCGCCGCCCTGCGCGCTGAAGATCCGGCGCACCGAGTCCATGGTGTCGGCATCCTGGGCGCTCTTGTCGTCCCGGTAGCGCTTCACCCGCGCGAGCCGCAGCGCAAGTCCGCCTGCATAGCGCTTGCTCGCCTGCAAATCGCTGAAGGCGATTTCCACGACGAGCTCCGGTCTTACGTACACGGTCAGCTGATCACGGCGGATCTCGCGCGCCAGCAGCTCGCGCGTCTGCCATTCCAGCATCGCGTCGGTGAGACCCTTGAAGGTCTTGCCGAGCATGATGTAGGCGCCGCTCGCCGGCTCGATGGCGCCGAGGTGCAGATTGGAGAGTTTGCCGCTGCGGCGGCCGTGGCCCCATTCGGCCGCCAGTACGACCAGATCGAGTGTGTGAGCGCGCTTGATCTTCAGCCAGCTCGCGCCGCGATTGCCCGCCTCGTAGGGTGCGTCGAGGGATTTCGCCATCACGCCCTCGTGACCTGCGGCGAGTGCGGCTTCGTAGAACGTATGTGCCGCGGCCACCGAGGCGGTGATGAGTCGCGGAATCTGCGCATCCTTGGGCACCGCCGCGGACAGCGCCTGGAAGCGTTCCCGTGTCGGGCGATCGGCGATGCTTTGTTCCTCGATCCGCAGGCAGTCGAAGAAGAATGCGCGGATGGGCAACCCGGCGCGTACCGCTTCAACGTCGAGCTTGCGGCCGAAGCGGCGCATGGTGATCTGGAAGGGGTGCGGCCGTCCGGATGCATCGAATGCGATCGCTTCGCCGTCGAGTATCAGCGCCTGTGCCGCGAATGCGCGCACCTGTTCGACGATTTCAGGTACCGCAGCGGTCACTTCGTTCAGTCCGCGCGTGTAGAGGCGCACCTCTTCGCCAAGCTTGTGCGCCTGGATGCGCGCACCGTCCATCTTCCACTCGAGGGCCAGTTCACCGGGAAGCTCGGCGAGTGCCGCCGCCACATCGGCGGCGGTCTGCGCCAGCATCGGCGCGACCGGCGTGAACAGCTCGAGCTGGAATTTCTGCAAAGCGCCTGCGCCTTCGCTGAGCGCCGCGCGCGCCACCGCGCCCAGGCTCTTTGCATACATCGCCGCGCGGCGTACCTGCGCCACCGGCAACTGCCCCGCCTGGGCGATGGCTTCGATCATGACGCCGCTAAGGGCTCCCTGACGCAGCTCTCCCACCATCAGACGAAGCAGGAACTCCTGTTCGGCCACGGTCGCCCGCGAGAAAAGCTCACCCAGGAGCTTCGCGCGACGCTGCGCAGAGCCCGCTCCGCGCGTGGCGGCAAGCGCCGTCATGCGTTCATCAACTTGCAGAAGGGTGAGTGACGGCTGGTTCGCAGATTCACGGGCCGCTGCCTTGAGCGTCGCGTAACCGATGCCGATGCGTCCTTGCGGGACTTCTCCTGCCAGGTAGTGCGAGGCGATCTCGATCTCTTCGGGCTGCAGGGCCATGAGAAATGACGCCAGTTCCCGGATCTTGGAGAGCCGCGCAGCCGTCGCGCCCACGCGCTGTGAGGTGGCGACGAGAGTGGCAAGTAGAGTCATGCAGGTAATTGTACCGGGCACGCATGGCAGGGTTGGCGCGCACGCGATTGGTGTGTTGCCGCGCCGCACGGTAACGGTGATCGTAGCGGCGTCTTGAAGGCTCATTCCCGTCGGGACGTGTCCGATGAACTTCGCCGCGACCGTCTCAGGGTGCCCGTTGGCGCGGAATATCCCCCGGCGGATGCCGCCAGGGCGCACCAGCGACTAAAGCCGGGCACCTGCCGGGCAAGATCGTACTTCAGGATCCGCTAGGAAAGCGGTGGCGCGCCGCCTTCGCGGCTGCGACGCTCCACGAACGCCGCCAGCGCCTCGCGCACCGATGCCTGCATCGGCGGAGGCTGGAACGAGGCCAGTGTGTCGCGGCACACCGCGGAGGCGCGTTCCGTCGCGGTCTTGCCGCCCGCATCGGCCCAGGCGCCGTAGTTGCGCCAGTCCGAGACGAGCGGGGTGTAGAAGGCGTCGCGATAGCGCAGCATGGTGTGGGCGGCTGCAAAGAAGTGACCGCCCGGGCCGACTTCCGCGACCGCCTCGATGCCGAGTTCATCCGCCGTTGCCGGCACGGGCTGGAACAGTTCGGCGAACATCTGCAGCATCTCGACGTCGAGAATGAACTTCTCGAACGATGCGGTCAGGCCGCCTTCGAGCCAGCCGGCAGCATGCAGGATGAAATGACAGCCGCCGAGCAGCGCCCCCCACAGGCTCATCTGCGACTCGTAGGCGGCCTGAGCGTCCGGGGCGTTGGCGGCCGTTGCGCTCGAACAGCGCCACGGCACCTTGATGTGTCTGGCCAGCTGCCCGGCGCCGAACGCCGCCTTGGTGTACTCAGGCGTCCCGAACGCGGGCGACCCGGACTTCATGTCGACGTTCGAGGTGAAGCTGCCATACATGACCGGGGCGCCGCGGCGCACGATCTGGCTGAGAGTGATGCCGAACAGCGCTTCGGCGTGTGCAAGCGTCAGTGCGCCGGCAATCGTCACCGGCGCCATTGCGCCGGCGAGGGTGAACGGGGTGACGATCATCAGCTGCCCGTGCGCGGCAAACTCGATGATCCCTTCCGTCATCGGCACGTCCAGCTGCAGTGGCGAGTTGGTGTTGCAGATGCTGTAGCAACGCGGAGCGGCGTGAAACGTCGCTTGGTCGATTCCATGCGCGATGCGCAGCATCTGGAAGCAGTCGGCGAGCTGCGCGTCGCCGCGGCAATAGAAGTACGGCACTTTGTCGCCGAGGGTCAGCTGCGCGAGTGTCGTAGCCAGGTGACGCACCTGCACCGGGACGTCCTGCGGCTCGGTCATCTGTCCCAGCACGTGGATGACATCGAAGGCCTGGGACAGGCGCACGAAGTCCTCAAAGTCGGCAATGGTTCCGGTGCGCTTGCCGCGCGCAAGATCACTCACGCTCGGCGGTCCTGCCACCGGCGCGAAAACCACATGGGGGCCGCCGACCCGGCAGGAGCGCTGCGGATTGCCGGCGATCAGATCGGATTCGGCAGGGACCGAGGCCACAGCGCCCGCCACCAGGGCCGGATCGAGCCGCACCATCTGGCTCGATTCATCGACGGTGGCACCGCCGGCGGCCAGTACCGCCCGGCCGCGCGGCGACAGGACGCGCATGCCCTGGCGCTCGAGTATGCCAAGAGCTGCCGCGTGCATGCTCTCGACCTGGTCGTCCGAGAATATCCGCACCGGCGTGAACGGATTGACGAGGTTGCGGTAGCGCATCGAGCGCAGCGGCGGCGCCGGTCCGCGCCCCTTCTGGGGATCTCGTCTGCTGGGTCTCATTTACAGGTATGGCGCGATGCGGAAATGTCGACGAAAACCGCGGCAATACACCGCAACGACGCCGGCAGGTCAAGCGACGAAAAGGCATAGCCGTGGCCGAAAAAACATGACCACCGCACGGCGGCCGAGCGGGGTCAACAGAGTGCCATGTGCCGCCATCACGAGACGGCGGCCGGATCAAGCCGGCCGCCGTCTTCCATATTGTTGTTCTTGGGTGCGCGCGCCTACTTGTGGGCGTTGGCCGCCTCGGCGGCCGCTTTCAGCTCCCGATTGACCTGGTCGAGCAGGTCCTTGGCTTTCTGGGCGTGACCGGCCATGTCCCACTCGTTGGCCGACTGGGCCGCGACGATCTTTTCGTACGCCTGGGTGGAGAGGCGCTGCGCAGCGGCGAGATTCGGGTGCCGCTTACCACTGATGTTGTCGACCGGCGGAGCTGCCACGGCTGCTGAGACGAGGAGCACGAGCGGAGCGGTACACAACAGCAATCTGCTAAGCATGGAAACCTCCTCAGGTGAAACCTGCACGCTAAAGCGGGCGGTGCGAAGTGTGGTCGGCGCGCCTCGGCAATGCAAGTTCAGGGTGCTCTGGCAGTGTCGGCCGCTCTTCCCAACACGAGCGCAGGGGCGGATCGACGCGGCACGCAGCGGCGGCCCCTCCAACAGAGGACGAGAAATGGCTATTTCAGCCCTCGCTATCTGGTTCTGCGAACGGCGTCGGCTTTGGCCGACACAAAGCTCGGGCAACGCGCGTCAGTCCCGGCGTCGTGGTAACTTTGAGCCCTCAAGTTTCAGGATAAGGAGCCAGGAGCGGATGCCCAGCAGAGTGCCCGACGGCCACCAGCGTGGTTGGATTGTCCCGATCGGCGGCGCAGAGAATAAGGAAAATGACCGCCGCATCCTCGAGCGTTTCGTGCGCGTTTCGGGAGGCGAGGATGCCGACATCGTCATCATCCCGACGGCCAGTCGCGCGCACGAGACCGGCCCGCGCTACGAGCAGGTGTTTACATCGCTCGGCGCACCGCGCGTGACCGTCATGGACTTCGACACGCGCCGCGACTGTCAGGAGCGCGGGCGGCTCGAGCGCATAGAACAGGCGAGCGGCATCTTCTTTACCGGCGGCAACCAACTGCGCCTGACGACGCTGCTCGGCGGCACGCCGGTGGCAAAGCTCATCCGCCTGCGCAACGCGCACGGGGTCACCGTCGGTGGCACCAGCGCCGGCGCCAGCATCCTGTCCGAGCACATGATCGCCTCGGGCGATGAGGGCTCCTCGATGATCGCCGGCAGCGTGCGGCTGGCCCCGGGCTTGGGTCTGACCAACCGCTTCATCATCGACCAGCATTTCAGCCAGCGCGACCGCCTCGGACGCCTGCTCACCGCACTCGCTTACAACCCTTTCGCGGTAGGCATCGGTCTTGACGAGGATACCGCCGCCTTCATCGGCGCGGATGAGATCATCGAGGTCGAGGGCAGCGGTGGGGTGACGATCGTCGATCCTTCGGATATGAACTTCTCTTCCATCGACACCGTCGAGGAGGGGCAGCCGGTTTGCATGCTGGGACTGAAGTTGCACCTGCTCGTCGCCGGGGCGACCTTCAACCTGAACTCGCACCTCGCCGCCGCTGGTGCGCTGAGCGGGTCAAAGGAGTGATCGACAGGTAGGTCAGACGACGCGCGGCGAGTTGCCTTTGAAAAACTATTACGATTTCTGCGAGCAACATCCATGCGTATCCTCGATCGTTCGGTCTATGTCGGCCCGTCGCTGTACGCGCGTTTTCCGGTCATCCGTCTGGAGCTGGATCTCGAGGCGCTCGAGGCATGGCCGACCGCACGCCTCGGCGAGTCTTACGTGGCCGCCCTCGCGGCAGCCCTTCCCGGGCTTGCCGAGCACGGCTGTTCCTACCGCGAGGCGGGCGGCTTCCTGCGCCGCATGCGCGAGGGAGAGGGAACCTGGCTCGGCCACGTGCTCGAGCACGTGGCGATCGAGCTGCAGAACATCGCCGGCGAGGAGGTCACCTTCGGCAAGACGCGCAGCGCAGGCGCCAGCGGGGTCTACAGCGTGGTCTACGAGTACGCGCAGCGGGACGAGGGCATAGCGGCGGGCGAGCTCGGCCTGCGCCTGCTGTGTTCGCTGCTGCCGGCGCACTTGCGCCAGGCCGGCAGCGTGCCGGCCGGCTGGGAGTGGGCCGAGGCGCGCGATCAGTTCATTCGCTTCGCGCAGCGCCGCGCGCTCGGTCCCTCGACCGCCTCCCTGGTGCGCGCTGCGGAGCATCGCGGCATCCCGTGGCTGCGCCTGAACGAGCAGTCGCTCGTGCAGCTGGGTCACGGCAAGTACCAGCAGCGCATCCAGGCTACCGTCACCGGGCGCACACCTCATATCTCCGTCGAGCTCGCCAGCGACAAGGAAGAAACCAACAAGATCCTGGCCGGCCTCGGCCTGCCAGTGCCGCAGCAGGAGCTGGTGCAAAGCGAGGCGCAGGCGGTGCGCGCCGCAAATCGCATCGGCTTCCCGGTGGTCACCAAGCCGTACAACGGCAATCACGGCCGCGGGATCTCGATACGCCTGACGAGCGATGAGGAAGTGGCGCACGGCTTCGACGTCGCCAAGCAGCATTCGCGCTCGGTGATCGTCGAGACCTTCCTGGAAGGAGACGATCATCGCCTGCTGGTGGTGAACGGCGAGCTGGTCGCCGCCACGCGGCGCACGCCGGGCCACGTGCTCGGCGACGGCGAGCACACCGTCGAGCAACTGATCGACATCGTGAACCAGGACCCGCGCCGCGGCGTCGGCCACGAGAAGGTGCTGACCCGTCTTGAGCTCGACGCGCAGGCGCACAAGATGCTGCAGCGTGCCGGCCTCACGGCGCAGTCGGTGCCCGAGAAGGGCGTGGCGGTGTACCTGCGCTCCACCGCCAACCTTTCCACCGGCGGCACGGCGACGGATGTCACCGACGTGATCCACCCGGACAACCGGGAAATGGCCGAGCGCGCCGTGCGCGCCATCGGACTCGATGTCGGCGGCGTCGACTTCCTGTCGAAGAACATCACCGAGAGTTACCGCAAGATCGGCGGCGGCATCTGTGAAGTGAATGCCGCGCCCGGTTTTCGCATGCACGTGGCGCCGAGCGAGGGCACTGCGCGCGATGTCGCGGCCCCCGTGATCGACATGCTGTTTCCGGCCGGAGCTCCCGCGCGTGTACCGATCGCGGCCATCACCGGCACCAACGGCAAGACCACCACCGCGCGCATGCTGGCGCACATCACCAAGATGGGCGGCTACACCCCGGGGCTTACCACCACTGACGGGGTCTACATCGACGGCCAGCGCACCGTGCAGGGTGACATGACCGGACCGGTCTCTGCGCGCATGGTGCTGGCCGATCCGCAGATCGACATCGCAATTCTGGAGACCGCGCGCGGCGGGCTGCTGCGTGCCGGGATGGGAGTGAACGAGGTCAATGTCGGCGCGGTGCTCAACGTGCAGGCCGACCACCTCGGCCTCAAGGGCATCGACACGCTCGAGCAGCTCGCCGAAGTGAAGCGGGTCGTGATCGAGGTGGCCACCGACTGCGCGGTGCTGAACGCGGACGATGCGCTGGTGCTGAAGATGTCCGGCTATACCGAAGCGAAGAACATCTGCTACGTCACACTGAACCCGCAGCACACCTTGGTGCGAGAGCACATCCGCGCCGGCGGGCGCGCCTGTGCGCTGGAAGCGGGTGTCAACGGCCAGATGATCACCCTCTACGACAAGAGCGGCCACATCCCGCTGCTGTGGACACACCTGATCCCGGCGACACTCGAAGGACGCGCGATCCACAACGTGCAGAACGCGATGTTCGCGGCGGCCATGGCTTTCTCGCTCGGCATCAAGCTCGATGCGATCCGCCAGGGCCTGCGCACCTTTGACTCGACCTTCTTCCAGGCCCCCGGCCGCATGAACGTGTTCAACGAGCATCCCTTCAAGGTGCTGTTTGATTACGGGCACAACGCGCACGCGGTCGGGGTCATGGCCGAGCTTGCGCAGCGCTTAGATGTCACCGGACGGCGCATCGTCGTGCTGGCCGGACCGGGCGACCGGCGCGACGAGGACCTGGTGGCCATCGCGCACGCCGTCGCCGGCCGCTTCGATCACTACATCTGCCGTCGCGACGACGCCCTGCGCGATCGCAAACCCGACGAGGTGCCGCGCATCCAGGCCGCGGCATTGCAGGCAGCGGGCGTACCCGGCAAGGCGATCGACATCATCCCGGATGAGCAGGAGGCGATCACGGCGGCGCTGAGCATGGGGCAGCCGGGCGATCTTCTGCTGATATTCGCCGACGCGCTGGTGCGCTCGTGGAAGCAGATCACCAAGTTCAAGCCGGCAGGCACGGCGGCCGCGCCGCAACCCGCACCGGGGCCGGCGTTCGTGAGCGACACGGCCGCCGAGCGCGCACCGCAGATCGCCGAGGCGGACACGCGGCCCTTGAATCTCGAGGGCCTGATCCGCGATGAGCGTGGCGTACGCGTTGCGCCTGAGGTGGAAGACTGAGCGCCGCGCTCGAGCTGCCGTTCGAGGCCTCCCGCCGCCTCACGGGCGCCAATCTGTTCTTTGCCGCCTGCGGCGCGCTGCTCGAGACCCGCGGGATCACGCCCGATGCGAGCCTGCTGGGCGCCTGGCGCGCGCGCATCGAGCGCGCCCGCGCCCATCTTGGCTGGAACATACCGGGCGTGGTTGCGCGCGTGCACGCGAGCGGTGCGTCGCTGGCTCTCGCAGCGCCGGTCGATGCGCTGTTCGTGGCCACCGAGGTCAACGAGTGGGCTTTGTGTGCGGCCCTCATCGAGCAGGACCGCACGCGCTGGAGTCATCTGGAGTCGGCGCTCATCGCTGCGGCGCTGGAAGATGCGCTCGACCCTGGCGCGCTGATCGTTCCGGTGCTGCAGCAGCGGAGCGCTTTCGCACGCTTCGAGCGACTGGTGCAGCGCGAGGCGTCGCCGCAGCTGCGCACCCTGCTCGGCGCTGCGCGCGTGCACGGGCTGCCGCATGTGCTGGACGATGACGCCCTCACGCTCGGGGCCGGCGCGGGCGGCCACGACTTCGCGCTCGCAGCGCTGCCGGCCGCGGAGGCCGTGCCCTGGCACGAGCTGCGTGACATCCCGACCGCCATCGTGACCGGCTCGAACGGCAAGACGACCACGGTGCGACTGCTTGCCGCCTGCACGCAGGCCCGGGGATGGCCCACCGCCTACTGCTGTACCGACGGGGTGTTCCTCGCCGCGCAGACCCTGGAGAGCGGCGATTATTCAGGACCGGCCGGTGCGCGGCGTGTCATGCGCGAGCGTGCCGCGCAGGCGGCAATCATCGAGACGGCGCGTGGCGGGATCCTGCGCCGCGGCATCGCCGTTTCGCACGCTCACGTCGCGCTCGTCACCAACGTGAGTGCGGATCACTTCGGTGAGTACGGCATCGATGATCTCTCGGGACTCGCGGACGTGAAGCTCTCCGTCACGGGCGTGCTGACGGATGCGGGCCTGCTGGTGCTGAACGCAGACGATGCGCAGCTCGTGGCGAAGGCCGGCGGGCTTGCACAGCGTTTCGGCAGGTGTCCGCGGCTTGGCTGGTTCGCACTCGCTGCCGACCTGCCGGCGCTGCGCGCGCACCGTGCGCGCGGCGGCCCGACCTGCGGGGTGCGTGGCGGGCGCCTGATCCTGAACCATGCGGGCGCCGAGCATGACCTCGGCGCAGTTGCCACCATGCCGCTGAGCGTCGAGGGCAGCGCTGAGTACAACATCGCAAACCTTGCTGCAGCTGCGCTGGCGGCGGCAGCGCTTGAGGTGCCGGCCGCGCTCATCGCCGGCGTGTTCGCGCGCTTCGGCGCGAGCGCCGCCGACAACTTCGGCCGCATGATGCGATTCGAGCGTGACGGTGTACGCATACTGGTGGATTACGCGCACAACCCGGATGGGCTGCGCGGACTGCTCAGGGTCGCCGAGCACCTGCGCGGACAGAAAGGCCGGCTCGGGATGCTGCTCGGTCACGCCGGTAACCGCCTGGATGCCGAGATCGAGGCCCTGGCAGGCACGGCGGCGGAATTTCATCCCGCACTCATCGTCGTCAAGGAGAACGAGGCGCAGCTGCGCGGCCGCCAGGCCGGCGAGATCCCGCGCGTCATCCACGCCGCGCTGCGGCGTGCGGGACTTCCCGAGTCCTCGCTGCCGGTGCGCATGAGCGAGCTCGACGCGGTGCGCTGCGCGCTCGAGTGGGCGCGGCCCGGGGATGTGCTGGTGCTGCCGGTGCACTCACCGGCGGCGCGTGCCGCAGTGCTCGCGCTCTTATCCGCCGCGGCGCCGGCTGCCGGTGTGTCCTAGCCTGAGCCCTGACGGACTGCGCAGCCAGTCCGGCTCCGGCAGGTGTTTGAACACCTCGCGCAGCGCCTCGCTCCAGCGCCTACGGATGCCCGCGAAGTAGGCGTTGTGGTGATCGATGTTGATGTGGCGCGCGACCTCGCAGCGGTCACGCTTTACGAGCACCAGATCCAGCGGCGGCCCGACCGAGAGGTTGGAACGGATGGTGGAGTCCATCGATACCAGCGCCGCCTTGGACGCTGGTTGCGCTGAAACAGCGCGCCCGCTCCGGAGCGCTTGCGGGCGAGCTGCTCGGCGGCCTACCCACGCAGCCAGCGGCAGTAGTTATGGCAATGCGGCCGCGGCGCAGCCGCGCTGTCGAGCATTTCATCGTACGGGCTGATCGGGCCGGGCATGGGGCATGCAGGGTATTAGACCAAGCCCGCGCCGCGCCGCCTGCACTGTTGCCAGGCAGCGCGGCCCGGAGGTATGGTCGGCGCGGCCGGCCAACCATGTCACACGCGCGCTGCTACCGCTCCAAGGTCGACGCACCGCTCGCAGTGCTGGCACTCGCGCCGCCGCTGCTGGCGCTCTACCTCGTCAGCAACCTGCCGGCGCCTGCCGGGCACACGCTGCCGCGCGCGCTTGCAGTCTGCCTGCTGGTCGGCGTGCTGTTCTTTGCGCTGTGGGTGCTGCTTCTCACCGACTATACGATCGATGGCACCACGCTGACCGTGCGCAGCGGCCCGTTTCGCTGGGTGATCGCGCTGCGCGAGATCCGCGCCGTGACCGCTACGCGCGATCCTAGGACCGGGCCGGCCTTGTCACTCGAGCGCCTGCGCATCGAGCACGCGCACGGGGCGGCGCTGCTGGTCTCGCCGCGCGATGCGGCGGGCTTCCTTGCCGAGCTGCGCGCGCGGGGGGTGGCGGTCTAGGGGACCGGCGTGTGCAAACCGGCCAGTGCGCTCAGGCCGTTCCAGATGATCTCGATGCCGATGCACATGAGGATGAACGCCGACAGGCGCACCAGCACCTCAAGGCCGGTCTCCCCGAGCAGCCGTCCGATGTTCTCGGCAAAGCGGTAGGCGAGGTAGATGGAAAGCCCGATCGCGAGCAGCCCGAGCAGCGCGCCGCTGCCGTGCTCGGCGAGCTGCCACATGGGCGGCATCCCGGCCGGCTTGCGACTGCCGATAGTGATGGCGACGGACATGGAGCCCGGACCCACGGTCATCGGCATGGTCAGCGGATAGAAGCTGCCGATGTTGCGCGAGGGCCGCGGATCGGCGGAGTCGCCGTGGTCCGACCACTGCTCCTGGGTGAGCAGCTTCCAGCCGAGTGCCGCCACCACCAGTCCGCCGGCGATCCGCACCACCGGCAGCTGCAGGCCGAAGACCTCGAGCAGGTACGGGCCGATCACCATCGATCCGAGCAGCAGCGCGAAGCCGTTGATCGCGACGTTGCGCGCGAGCACGCGCCGCTCCGCGCTCGACACGTGCGCAGTCATGGCGAGGAAGAACGGCGCCCCCTCGATCGGATTGACGATGGGAAATAGCGCAGCGAAGGTCAGCAGGAAAGCGCTGACGACACCGTTCACGACGGCAGCGCGATTTGCACAATCGCTTGCATATGCCATCTCTGCGGGGGCATCGTGCCGCAGTATGAACGGGAGCATCTGCGTTGTCACCGGAAGCGCGCGCCAATGAGCCGCGCTTTCGTGCGCGAATCGGATCAGGAGGCGCTCGAGCTGCCGGAGCGGCCCGTGAGCGCGCATCCGAACTTCGTGACACCGCGAGGGCTTGCGGCCATCGAGGCGCAGGTGCGCGAACTGGATGGGCAACGCCAGGCGGCGCGCGCGGCGGACGATGCGCCGTTGCGCGCCCGCATCGAGCGGGACTTACGCTACTGGAGCGCGCGCCGCGCCAGCGCCCGGCTGGTCGAGCCGGCGGCTGCCACCGGGCAGGTACGCTTTGGCATGCGCGTGACGCTGCAGCTCAACTCCGGGGCGACGCAGGCGTTTCGCCTGGTGGGCGAGGATGAGGCGGACGCCGCGCAGGGACTGTTGAGCTGGATGGCGCCGCTGGCCCAGTCCCTGCTCGGTCGCGAGGTGGGCGATAGCGTGCCCTTTCAGGGCGGTGAAGCGGAGCTCTTAAGCATCGAGCCCTGAAGCAGCCGCCCGAGCGTGCGGCTGACGATCCGATCGGTACAGGCAGCCGTGGGCTCCAGCAACCCCGGCGTCGCCTGCAGGCGCTGCGGGGTCTCGGGCGCGAGCCGCCGGTGCGCCCGGTAGAGCCGGGTGCGTACGGTGGTCTGGTGCAGGCCGAGCGAGGCGGCGGTCTCGATGCCACTGACCCCTTCGACCACCCGTAACACATACACGGTGCGGAACACTTCCGGCAGCGCGGCGATCGAGCACTCGAGTTCCTGTGCCGGCGTGGTTGCCTCGGGCCCGCTCCTCGCAGCGCCGGGCGCTCGGGCCGCGCCGTGCAGCGCCCGTGCCTGCTGGTGAGTCAGCCGCGTCAGCCACGCGGCGAACTTGCCGGTGAGTTCGTAGCGGCTGAGGTCGCCAAAGGCGGCCAGATACGCCTCGAGCACGGCGGCCTCGGAGCGCTCCTCATCCAGCAGCACGCTCCAGGCGACGCGGTACAGCCGTCGGCTGCAGCGCCGGATGAGCGCCTCGATCGCACGTGGATCGCCGCTGCGGGCGCGTTCGATGAGCAGCAGGTCGGGCAGAGCCTCAAGCTCCGGGTTCGGTGCGCTGGGGCGCCGCGCCGTGCTGCTCGCCTCGAAGTTGCGGGACGGGCCTGTGGATTCCAGCATTTTCGTCAACCTCGGCTATGTACGCGTGAGCAACCATTTAATAAGAGGAGACCGGTGATGTGGACAGGCAATTGCGCCACCTGGCCGCCACGCCGCGGGCAATTCCGGACACGCGTCGTGCCAGCGCACCTGCGCGGCGCGGTCCGGTCGGCTCTTGCCCTGAACGACTGCAATGCTTTCCCATGCGTTGACAAGTTCGCGGCACCGAGTGAGTGGCCGGTTTACGCGGATCGGTTCTACGGCCTCGGCATCGTGACGACCGTTTTTTGGCGGCATGCCTTGCTGGAACATGGCGGGGCGGCCATGACCGGGGCCCGTGATCGTGACCTTAAGCTCGTCCGGGTCAGCACCGCCCCGCGCCGTGACGGCCGCGAGGGGTGGCCTTGGACGGGGCGGCCGCCTGACTAGTCTGCCGAGCCTGCCCCGACGGCGACCCAGGCGAGGTCCGAGTTGGACACGGAGGTGAGATTGAAGGTGCGGGCGGCGGCAGCCATGCGCGTCAGCGCCTGGCCGAGCGGCATCGGCGGGGCCGTGTCGCCCTTCTTGGCCTTATGGAAGCGCACCGGGTTGATCCGTGCGACGACGTAGTTGCGCAGGTACGGGGACTTGAAGCCGCGCGCCTGCAGGCCCGCGATGAGGGTCTTCACGCGCGCGTCGATCTGGCTCAGACGCGCGGCGTAATCCTCGCGCTGGCCGATGCTCGCACTCAGCGTGCGATCGCTGAAGCGGTCCACCTTCTTCAGAAAGGCGCTGTAGGCGCCGCCGGCGAAGCGCGGGGAACTCTCATAGACGATCCCGAGCGTCAGCAGTTCGGCCGATTCGAACTCGGCGGCGAAGGCGTTCTCGCGCTCGCGCCCGCGCGTCTTGGCGAGATTGCGCGCCATGCGGATGACCTCGAGGCTGCGGTCTTTGAGGTTGTGGGCCTTCTCGGTGTTGAGCGCGAGGATCCGGTAGGCGAGCGACTCATCGGGTGAGATCAGCACGGTGATCTGCTTGAGCCCGAGCAGCTTGCCCGCCGCGAGGCGATGCCGTCCGTTGGGAGTCCACAAGCGGCCGTCTTCGCCGCGTACCACGATCAGCGGATCCAGAAATGCCGCCGTTTCATCGATCTTTGCGGCCAGCCGCTTGACGTGAGTGGGGGACAGGTCGCGCTGGAACGGGGTCGGCTGCACCGCCGAAAGCGGCAGACTTGCCAACAACATCGCACGACCGCCCAGAGGTTCGTGGTAGGCGCCGATCGGCGCACCGCCGGCGCCGCGCACCAGAGCTGCAAGGTCGGCGATCGCAGGACTGTCAAGCGCAATGGCGACTTCGGCGGCATCGAGCCCTCGGCTCGTGCTGCCGGGCGCGAGACGACCTCGGCGCCGCGCGCCCTGCGCGGCGCTGCGGGTGTTCGTGCGGTTACTGCGTGCTGCCATGAGCGTGCGAGAATGACCGATTGCCCAGGATGTTGCCATGGATTCTCTTACGCAGTCAGCGCGCAGCCAGCCGCTGCCGGCGCAGCGCATCGACGCCGCCGGCGGCACGCACGTGGATCAGCGTGCGGTGTTGGCGCTCGCGCTGCCGCTCATGGCCAACAGCGCGGTTCAGATCGTCCTCAATCTCACCGACATGTGGTTCATGGGCCGCATTTCCACCAAGGCACTGGCCGCGGTGGGCGCGGTGCAGTGGCTCATCGTCGCGGCGGTCCTGGTTCTCGGTGGCGCCGGCATGGCGGTGCAGACGCTCGTCGCCCAGTACACCGGCGCGCGCCGTTACTGGCGCGCGGCACAGGCGGTGTGGACGGCGCTGTGGGCGATGGCCTGCGCGGCACCGCTGTTCGTGCTGGTGGGCGCCGCCCGCCACCTGATCCTGGCACCGTTCGGCTTCGATCCGCAGGTCGAGAGCCTGGCTTCCGCCTTCTGGTTTCCGCGCATGGGCGGGGCCTTCGTGGGCGCGGCCGTGTGGGCGACCTTCGGCTTCTTCAACGGTATCGGCCGGCCGCGGGTGACGCTGCTGATCACCGTGGTGACGACGGTCCTGAACGCGCTCTTGAACCAGGTGTTCATCTTCGATCTGGGGTGGGGAATCGCAGGCTCCGCGTGGGCAACCAACGTCGCGCAGCTGCTCGGCCTGTTGTTTGCCGTGGCGCTTTTCCTGCGCATGCCCTACCGCCGCCAGTACCGCGCGCATCTGACCTGGCGGCCCAACGGTGAGCGTCTCCTGCAGCAGTTGCGCCTCGGGGTGCCGATGGGATTGTCCCCGGCCGCGGACCTGCTGGGGTTTGCGGTTTTCCAGATGATGCAGACCCGCCTGGGAACCGTCGGCGGCGCGGCGACGCAGATGGTCGTGATCCTGACCTCGCTCGCCTACATGCCCGGATTCGGCATCGCTTCGGCCGGGACGACACTGGTCGGGCAATCGATCGGGGCGGGTGCCCGTGGCTGGGCGCTGCGCGTCGGCACCCGGGTGATACTGCTCGCGGGTCTCTACATGGGCGGGATCGGCGTGCTCATCGCGCTCATCGGCCCGTGGCTTTTGCCATTTTTCGCCGGGGCCCATGATGCCGAGTCTGCCGCGGCCGTCGCGCTCGGCATACGGCTGCTGTGGTTCGCGGCCGCTTACCAGTTCTTTGACGGGCTCAATCTTGGCAGCAGCATGTGCCTGCGCGGCGCGGGCGATGTACGGGTGCCCGCAGCGCTGGTGCTGTCGGTCGCGCTGCTGTTGTTCGTGCCGCTGGCGCATGCCCTGACCTTTGCCCCCGGGCAGGGATGGGTGAATTTCCTGCCGCAATTCGGCCTTGGTGCCGTCGGCGGGTGGGTGGCGGTCCTGATCTACGTCATGGTACTGGGGAGTACGCTGTTTCTGCGCTGGCGCTCGCGCGCCTGGCAAAGGATTCGCATCTGACCATGCTCATTGCCCTCAAATCGCTGTTGCACACGGTGGCGCTGCCACCTGCCGGACCCCTGTTGCTCGCCGCCGCGGGAGCCTGTCTCGTCGCGTCTTGCCGCGGCGTCGCGGCGCGACGCATCGGATGGTCGCTGCTCATCGCAGGACTCGCCTCCCTGTGGCTGCTGGCAACCCCGCTGGTGGCAAACAAGCTGACGAAAGTCGCGCAGCGCTACCCGGCACTCGATCTCTCGCAGCCGCTGGACGCTCAGGCGCTCGTCATTCTGGGCGGTGGCGAGCCGACGCCAGAGGCGCCCGAATATGGCGGCACGCCGAGCCCGGGCGGGGACCTGCTCGAGCGGGTCGCGTACGCAGCGTATGTCGCGCAGCACACCGGCTTGCCGGTGCTGGTGTCCGGCACCGACCAGGAAACGGCGGCCATGCGCGAATCGCTGGCGCGTGATTTCCACGTCGAGACCCGCTGGGTCGAGGACCGCTCGCAGGACACCTTTGAGAACGCGCAGTTCTCGGCGCGCATGCTGAAGGCGGCCGGTGTCAGCCGCATCGTGCTGGTGACGGCCGCCGACCACGAGTGGCGCGCGGCGCACGAGTTCCAGAGCGCAGGCCTTGCGGTCGTGCCGGCACCCGAAGGGGCATGGATGTGGCACGGCCACAGTTTCATGCGATTTGTGCCCAACACGATCGCGCTGGCGCACTCCACCCGTGCACTTTATGAGCTGCTGGGTGACCTGACACGGCGGGCGCTGGCGGCACTGGACCTGCGCCGGCAGACACCCTGAAGACGGTGCGCGCTTGGAGCTGACCACGGTGTTTCGCTCGCGGCGCAAGCGCGCCTGCGAGGAGCGCCTGCTGGTGCTGACCGCGGTCGGCGTCGAGGGCGTGGTGGTGCTCGCAGAGGGCGAATTCCTGCTGCAGGTGGATGAGCTTGATGCGGGTTATGCGCTCGAGCACCTGCTGCAGTACGAGGCGGAGAACCGCGCGCGCCCCGCGCCGCCCCCGCCGCGGCCACTGCACCCGCACGCCTGGGTCGGCTGTGTCGTCTACGTGCTGGTGCTGGTCGGAGTCGCCTGGGCGCTGACCAACGGGATCGTGCGACTCGATGCGTTCGACCAGGGCGAGCTTGATGCCGCGCGCGTGCAGGCCGGGCAATGGTGGCGCGCGTGGACCGCACTCACGCTGCATCTGGATGGCCCGCACCTGGCGGCCAACCTCGTCGCGGGGGTGTGGTTCGGCTACCTTGCCGGCGGGCAGCTGGGCAGCGGCACGGCGTGGCTGCTCATCGTGACCGGGGCGGGATTTGCCAATCTGCTCGAGGGACTGCTGGGTCCGCCCGAGCACCGCGCGGTGGGTGCTTCGACCGCGGTGTTCAGCGCGCTCGGGGCGATGTCGGCGTACTCGTGGCGCGAGCGTCTCGCGTGGCCGCAGCGCTGGGCGCGCCGCTGGGGGCCGATCATCGCCGGGGTGATTCTGCTCGGCTGGACCGGATCGGGGGGGGAGGGCACCGACACCGATGTGGTGGGACACCTGGCAGGATTTGCGATGGGCGCGCTGCTGGGCGCCACGGCCGCCCTGCCGCGCCTGCAGGACGCCTTAGGTCGGGTGCCGCAATGGCTCACCGGTGCTGCGGCGCTGAGCTCGCTCGCGATCGCCTGGTGCTGCGCGCTGTGGAGCTGAGGGGCCACGGTCAGGGGCCCTCGACGCTGTAACCCTTCGACCTGAGCGCGGCCAGCGCGCCATCCTCGCCCAGCAGCCGGTCCATCGACTGCACCGCGAGCGTGCCACGGTTGCGCGCGAGGCTGTCCTGCACCGCGATCAGCCAGTCGTTCTGGGCGCGTGCGATCAGTGCGCGCACCCGATCCGAGGTGGAGATCGCGGAAACGCACGCGGCGCGGTCATCCGCGTGCGGCAGCTTGCGAAGCGTATCGACATCTCCGAGCGCCCAGGCGCGCGCGCGCGCCTGCATGGGCGCGAGATCCGTCTCCAGCAGCGTCACGACCGAGTCAAGGCACGCCACCTCTCCTGCCAGCGGGGTCGCGCTGACATCCTTCATCACGTTGACCGGATCATCGATTTTGAGCTTGTCCTGGTGGACGCGCACCCCGTTGCTGCGCGCGAGCCTCAGCACCTCCTCCTGCACTTCGTTGTGCAGCGCGAGCCCGGCGGCGTCGAAAACGCGGCTGAGCAGCTCGCGGGCGGCGAGCATGGGGCGCATCTGCTCGAGCTTGCGGTCGAGCGGGTCGTAGCGTGCCTCCAGCGCCAGCACGCGCGCATAAAGCGCGGGCGGCACAGACTGGCGCAGCGGCACGTGGTCCGGAGGCTTCTGCAGGCGCCGCCACTCGATATACACGCGCAGCATCGTGAAGGGGTTGGCACCGATGCCGTAGGTCGGCCACGCGGGCACGACCTCCTGCACCTGTGTCAGTACCTCCCGCACGGCACTGGGCTGCCAGACCATCTTCTTTGGCAGCGGCGAGATCGTACCCAGGATCCAAAGCGTGTGATCGCCCTTGCGCACGATCCACATGCGCGGGCCTTCGTGCTGTCCTTCGACCACGACTTCCTGGATCGGCGCCGGGCTTGTGGCGATCGCGCCGGCGGGTTCATCCGGCCGCGCCGGCGCTAGTCTCGTCGCCGCCAGCATCAGTGCGCACAGCGTCAGTAGCTTTGCCGCCGATGCCATACTTCAGTCGTTGTTGGGCGCCTGCCGCGGCGCGACTTCACCCGTCGGCCGGTACACGCGCTTCAATTCCACGGCCGGCAGTTCCCCCGACCCGAGGCTCAGCTTCTCCAGCAGCTGCTTGCCGTCCGCCGACAGGCTGTACTCGTCAGTGACGCGCGGTCCATTCTGCGCCTTGACGTCGATCACATAGGCGCGCCCCTTCCACCCGGAAATCTGATCCCCTACGCCACCCTCGGCCGACACCACGCTGCGTGCTCCGGGGGTGAAGTGCCGCTGCGACGTGCCGTAGTCGAGCACGAACTCCCCCGGCCCCTGGCGCACGGTGAGGAAGTCCCCGCGGGCGATGGTGTCAAGGATGACGTGGGCCATCGGCGAGTGCCGCAGCGGATCCGGGCGCGCCCCGCCGGGGCCGACCTGCGTGGTCTGGGAGTCGTCGTAGTAGCCCGTCTGGTCGGCGCTACGCCTTGCGGCAGCACGGGCAGCCGCCTGTTGGCGTTCGATGATCTTGTAGGCGCGCGTGCGCATGTCGGCGAGGACTTTCTGCGGGTCGTCGCTTGCGGCGGGGTCGAGTTTCCAGGTGCCTGCCAGGTTCACCCCGGCCGACGGCTCGATGTCCACGCTCGTCGCGCAGCCGCTGAGCATGGCGAGGGCGGCGCACAGCGCGAAGGCTGTGGCCCGAACGATCTGCATACTGGCGTATCCTCGCTGGCCGGTGCCTTTGGTGCAGCATCGCAGTTCGGCACGCTCCGGCGCAATCATGGGGACTTATGGACTTGACTCACAATGAGTGAGACTAAGCCGTGATCCTGACGTACCGCTACCGTTAGCTGAGAAGGCTGGTGGCTACCTCATTCGAGTCGATCCGAGAAACACAAGTCAGAAATGCTCAGGCTGCGGTGCATTGGTTCCGAAGACTCTGGCCGTGCGCGCACATGCGTATCCGTCGAGCGGGCTGGCAATCGACCGGGACTACAACGCGAGTCTCAACATTCTGCGCGCCGGGATTGGCGCGGAGGCGCTTAACGTGATCGGTTTGCGATGAGCGTGCGCCCGGAAACATATACGGACTCCAGCACAGGGACTCCAGGTATATAAATCCCCAATCATGAAACGACGCAAGGGCCGCCAACTCGACCGCCTCCGGCGCCGCATCACGCGCCTCGACGGGGACAGCATTGACCGGCTCTACGGCCTGGAGCCGGTATGGGAGCCGGCCGCTGGCCAGCGCGTGACGCCGGAGCAATTCGTGGCGGTACAGTGCCCGTACTGCGGCGAGCGGTTGGAAACACGGGTCGATCTGACAGCCGAGGAACCCTCATACGTAGAAGACTGTGAAGTGTGTTGCCGGCCGATCGAGTTTCACGTAGAACGCGAGCCCGGCGGGGCATTGTTCGCGCTGCGAGTGTGGCGCCTGGACTGAAGGATGAGAAAATGTATGCACGCGGCCTGATCACGGCGCTACTTCTGCTGATCGCGTCCTGCAGCGGGCCTCCGGCATCACCGCCGCCTGCGCCGCCACCACAGGCGGCGCTGCCCGACGGCTGGCCGGACTTCTCGAACGCCTTCATCGAAGGGTATTTCAAGGCCAATCCGTTCTTCGCCGTGCAGGCCGGGCGCCACGAATTCGACGGTCAGATGGCGGACTGGAGTGCGAGCGGGATTGCCGCGGAAGTCGCGCGCCTGCAGCAGCTGCGCACCCAGGCGCAGGGTTTTGATGCGGCCACGCTCACCCCCGCGGAGCGCTTCGAGCGCGAGTACCTGCTCACGGTGATCGATGACAACCTGTTCTGGCTCGATCGCGCACGCTTTCCCTTCACCAACACGGCCTGGTATGTCGATCAGCTCGACCCGGATGTCTACCTGAACCGCGAATACGCCCCGCCTGCCAAGCGCCTGCAGGGCTACATCGGCTACCTGCGCGCGATGCCGAAGATCGCGGCTGACATCCGCGCCAACCTGCACACCCCGCTGCCGCCCTCCTTCGTGCAGCGCGGCATCGATGGGTTCGGCGGTTACGCGCAGTTTTATCGCAAGGACGCCCTGAAGGTGTTTGCATCCGTGACCGATCCTGCCGCGCAGAAGGAGCTGGCCGATGCCAGCCGGGCGGCGGCCGCGGCGATGGACGGGCTGAAGAGCTGGCTGCAGGCGCAGAGCAAGCGTGCCAGCGGCAGCTTCGCGCTCGGGGAGCCGCTGTTTCTTGAGATGCTGAAGGCGACCGAGCGGGTCGACGTGCCGATCGCGCAGCTCGTCGCCGTCGGACGCGCCGATCTCGAGCGAAACACCGAAGCGCTCAAGAGCGCCTGCGCCCAATACCTGCCGCAGGGCTCGCTGGGTGCCTGCGTGGAGAAGATGCAGGCCGACAAGCCGCAAGGTGGCGCGGTGGCGCGCGCGCGCGAGCAGCTCAAGGACCTGCGCGCCTTCGTGGTCGCGAAGAACGTCGTCAGTATTCCAAGCGACGAGGTGCCGCAGGTCGCAGAAGCGCCCCCCT
>Ga0209624_10000086_pt1 | contig 86732 bp, 67 predicted proteins | sample JacPinW_OM2H0_O1_FD_188565 | JGI IMG/M metagenome (GOLD analysis project Ga0209624, IMG submission 188565) | Forest soil microbial communities from Algoma, Ontario, Canada - Jack Pine, Ontario site 1_JW_OM2H0_O1 (SPAdes) (version 2) | ecosystem: Environmental > Terrestrial > Soil > Boreal... | reverse complement strand
CGCGCCTCCGCCCAGTACGCAACGCTGACCCCGGCGACGAAAAGAAACGTCATCGCCATCCACACGGCCCAGCCGTGCCGCCGCGAACCCGTCATTCTTCCAAGCGTGTACGTCAACGCCGACGGAATCGCAAAGATAAGAAGCAGCTGGATGAAATTGGCGAGCGGTGTCGGATTTTCGAATGGATGGGCGCTATTCGTATTGAAGAATCCGCCGCCGTTCGTCCCGAACATCTTGACTGCTTCCTGCGAGGCTACCGGCCCTTGTGCAATCGTCTGCTCGGTGACGGTCTGCGTCGTAGTTTTGCCATCTGCTCCCGTAGTCGTCACCTGTTGTGACTCGACGAGCGAGGCAGTGTCGTAGGGTTTCAGATTCTGCACCACGCCCTGCGATACAAACGCGAGCGCGATCACGATACATATCGGCAACAGAATCCAGAAGAGGCAACGCGTCAAATCCACCCAGAAGTTACCGATCGTTTCGCGCTCCCGCCGCGCGATTCCGCGAATTAAGGCGATTGCCATGACTATGCCCACGGCGGCCGAAATAAAATTGTGGTAGGCGAGCCCGGCCATTTGCGTCAAATAGCTCATCGTCGTTTCGGGGGTGTAGGCCTGCCAGTTTGTATTTGTGGTGAACGACGCCGCCGTATTGAACGCAAGATCGGGCGCCACATTCGCGAGCCGCTGGGGATTGAGCGGCAACCAGTGCTGCATGCGCTCGATGAGGTAGAGAACCGCCATCGTCACAAAACTAAACAGCAACATCGAGCCAGCGTATTCCGTCCATCGCATCTCGGCGTTTTCGTCCACGCCCGTGACGCGATACAGCAATCGCTCGACCGGTCGAAAAACGAAATCCAGAAATGTCTTCTCTCGCTCGAAGACGCGGGCCATAAAAATCCCGAGTGGCTTCGTAATCAAGAGGATCACGAAGAGGAAAACGCCGATTTGAAACCATCCATTGGGAGTCATGGTTAGGAGTTAGAACTTTTTTGCTTTAGAACTTCTCCGCCTTCAAGAGCGCGTAGAGCAAGAAGCCGAACAGCAATCCGCAAATCACCAGCAGCGCAAGGGTCTCGAAACTCATCGGCGCTCCTCTATTTCAACTTCTCGCACGCCCGGACATACGCGAGCGCGCCCGCAAAAAAAGCGATCGTAACTACGATGAACACCACATCCATCATTGCCTGGCCTCCTACACCGCAAGTCGGCGCGATCGCACGCGCCAAAAATTACGCGCGCAGCGCTAGAACTTTACCAAGATCGACATATCAATGAACGATTCGTCCCTCCGCAAATCCGGGAACCAGACACTACTAATTCCTCCGCCGCACGCGGCTTCCGCCGGCCCAAGACTCGCTTGGCCAGATGAGACGCCGCTCATGCAACTGTAGAATTGCGGCGAACCGTTGTTTCCACCTGGAGGCGTGATGCCGCCGCGACCCGTCCAATACGGCACACTCGCGTGGCGATAATCATATTCCCAGCGGAACGTGATGTATTGCTTGGGCATGTAGTCGAAGGTGACCGATGAATCCCACGCTTTAAAGGGATCGCCGGGATTCTCGGTGAAGTAGGGCGAACTCGATGCTGCTGTAATGGCGCTCTCACCATTGATCGGCGGCAGCAGCACGAGATAGCGTCCGGGATTGTTAATCTGTCCGCCACCTAGGGTCAATCCGAACAAATCTTTGTGGAACCAGAATCGGTTGTACAGCATGTACCCGATGAAGCTCTGCTTGGGGCCACCCTTGCGATCGCCATAGCAACTCACCCCGCCGCCGTACTCACAACCCATGTCGCCAGTGAAGGTGAACGCCATTTTGTCGAGCATGTTGTCCGGCCGGTCGAAGTATTTCACTTCGATGCTATCGTCGGTGTGGATGCGCTTGCGATTCGGCACGAACAGATCGTCCTGGCCCAGGCCGTAATTGTTCGAAATCACGTTGATCCAATTCGTTGGAGTCCATTTGATCTGACCGCCAAGACCAGGGGTGTGATTGGATGAGCCGTACGATTGCCATCCATTGATGAACCAGGGCTCAATTTTCAAATGAGCCGTGGGAAAAACCTGCACGCGCACGCCATTGAAAAACCACGGCGTGTTGGATGAAACGTAAGAAGGTTGGTAGGCCCAATTATCGAAATTGTAGTAGCTGAATAGGCCGATGTAAGACATGAAGATTCCCGCGTCCACATTTACGCCGTGAAGTACATTGAAGTGATATCCGCCATAAGCTTCCGACACGTAGCGGTAGGCATCGGCAAGGTCCCATTGACCGTGCCCGGGGCTGGGATCATTTCGTGGAGTCGTCACTGAGTACATGCCGAACTGGGTCATCAGCCTGCCGCGAACATTGTCATAGTGGAAGTCGCCGCCGACGCCGAGTTGTGTCAGTTGGACTTCTTGCGACCGGAAAAGTTCGCTTGATCCGCCTATCGAGTGATCCGTGGGACGGTTGAAATCAAAGACGTAGACCGTGTCAGCTCGAATTTCGGGTGTGAAGAATTTCGTATCAAGCGGCACGTCTTTCGTTCGCGGATTGCCATTTAGCCAGGTCCAGTCCGCGTCCGAAAATGGATCTATCTTCGCAGGCTTTTTTTCTGTTGTCGCAACTTGAGCGGTTTGCGGAATGTGTTCGTAATTGGCGGGAGGGTTCGCTGTCGTCGCGTTCGCGACGCCCGTATTCGTGCCCGCCGGTTGATTGGTCGAAGTCACAATCGCATTAGCATTGGCGCCCATTTGCTGCTTGAGCTGGGCCTCAAGCTCCGCGATGCGGGCGCGCATTTTCTCGAGCTCGTCGAGAATTGCGGCCGTGGTGTCGCTCGCAGCCGGCGCGGCCTTCTTGTCGCGCGCTGTATCGGGCGTTGTTTCGTGCGTCACCTCGCCGGTCGCTTCGGGAAGCGCCGCCGAAGCTTGAGAGATTGTCTGTGCGGCGGCACGCTGCGGCGCTGCACCGAACAACAGAACCATCGATATCGCAGCGGTGAACGCACCGGCACTGAAAGACATTTTTTGTATTTTCATCGAACTACCCCCAGACCTTTCTAATAATTACGTCGATGTCATATTCGGGCCGAATGACCGGCCTCTCCATCTTTTCGACATAACGGGCGGATACTCGATACCAGTGCTCAGTGGTGTCGTTTGCGGTTACCCTCCCGAAGGAGCTGAATCAGGAAGATCAGCATGAACGTCACTCCCAATAATGAAATTGCGCAAAATATTAAAGCAGCCACTATCGGACTTCTTCTACTTCAATTCTCTTAAAGTTCTTACCAACGAAGTTTGTCTCAGGGCAGGTAAAGAAGGAATAAAGACGGCATAAGGATTTCGTAAGTTTGGTGCGGCGAGACAGAGCGCTCCGGCATCGAGCCAGGGAGCTCACGAATACAGGGGCCCAGAAGATTTATGCGGAATTTGCGCTGCGTCTAAGTTATGAGCAGATCGCGATCCGGCGCGGTCTTTTGCGGAATCCAAAGCTCGACTGGATCGGAGCGATACGGGAACCAGAAATCTGCAGGCATGATGCCGACTACAGTGTACGCGTGCTTATTCAGTGTGATCGTCTTCCCAATTAGCGTCGGATCGCCATCAAATCGCCGGCGCCACAATCGCTCGCTCAGGAGAACTATGCGATGTCCCGTTGATGCATCCCCGGGCAGCAACGCGCGTCCCAGAATCGGCTTCGGGCAAACCTGCGAGAACGAGTTGAGCGCGACGGTTGCGCCAACGATCAAATCGGGATCTCCGTGGCCAGTCAGGGTAAATGGGGTCTCGCGCGCCCTGATTAGCGGGCTACCGGCGCGCGGTCCTTCACTTACGACTTGAATTCCCGCGACGTCGTCAACGAACGTGAGGTGGGTTTTGCGGAGTTGGGCTTTTGCATAATCAGCAGCGATGTCGCTGCCATTCGACTGCGTTGCCAATAGCAGCGCGCCGGCTTCTCTCACTACTGAACTATTAGCGACCAATCCGAAAATAAGCGTCAATACTGCAGTCCAGGAGATGCCCAGACGCTCGCCGGCCTTAGTCATCCCAATTCCTGCGTCGCTCCGTCGTTCACTGTGCATGAAACGCCCCCGGCCACCCTTACACCTTCAGGCCTATCGAGAGCAGCTTACCAACCACATTTGCCGTAACTGTAACTGCTTTATTAACAGCAGATACCGCTCTCAACCGCTACCGCCCCAAGCTGAATCTGTTCGCTCACGCGAAGCCTGTGTCCAGTTCCGAACATCAACGATCAGATTCGTCCAAATTTCGTAGCTCGATTTGATTTACGAGGAAAGGCAGGAAAATGTTTCGTCAATGGCAGGGAAAATGGCAGGAACAAATTGGCCGGGGGCTTCGCTGAGGGGACGAAGACCCCCGGACCGTCTCTCACCCATCTCCGCAGGGTCTGGGTAAGAAGTCTGTTTAGGCAGCGGTTTCGCTGCTGTTGCGCAGAAATTCGTATCGTTCGATCGCAGCGGCGACGCCTACATCACCGGGGTTTGCCGAATCGGTCCGCAAAATGCGGCCGAGACAACGCACTTTCACCGGACCGGCTTGCGTTAGCTCGTGTGGCAATGTCATTACAATCTCTACCGGAGAGCCGCTCTTCAGGCCTTTGGGCAGAAAGAAATACAAGCCACGAGAACTCACTTCACGCGATTCCGTTGCGACTTCACCTACGACTGAATTGTCCATCCAGCGAACGGTCAGCGGCAGCTTCATCATGAACCGCCGACTCGAGCGCCTTTCTTTGTGGGCCACGGACAGATGCCTCCCTATGCACTCATTGAGATTACGGGGAGCTATGCGCAGCCTCAATAGCGCGCATGGGGCAATTCCGGGCGATTTTTGGAGTACAAAGGTACTAGATATATGAAGGAAACAAAGGACTTAGGGGCTGACTGTCGGAAATCTATTCGTTCGAACGCACTTAGGAGCTCATTCGCTGCGATAGGCTCGCAGCACGTCGGGAAGCGTGATCACTCCCCCGAGCTTATAAAAATCAGCCCGGCTGATGACCGGTAAAACAGGCCAATCTCCGAAAGATCGGAGCGCTTCTTCGAGAGTCTCGTCTGGATAGAGATATGGTGATGTATCTAACGCTTCTGGGGCCACGGGCGCGCCTTCTCCTGTCGAGTTCTCATCGGCAATGGCGGTCGGCTTTCGCCGGCAGACGCGCCAACCTGCTCGATCGAGCGATAGAAAATATCCGTCGGACGGCACACCCGCTCGTTTGAGAGCTTGCGCGAAAATTTCATCCCGTTGTTCCGGGGTTCCGGCGACGCGCTGCATGGCGTTCTCGACGCGAAGCACAGCCTGTTCGCGCTGCTCCTCAATTGACGGCAGATCAATACCGTCCTGCTGCGAAAGCATGTCAAAGAGCGAAGAGCGCTGATACCGCCTCGAAATCAGATAAGCAATCGTATTCGAAATCATCACGGGCACGATGGCCGAGTAGCTGCCTGAGACCTCAATGACCATGAACACCGATGTGATGGGAACTCGCAAAAATCCGGCAAACAGCGTTCCCATTCCTACCAGTGCGAATGCACCCACCGATCCCGTGATTTGGTGGAACAGCAGGTGCTCGACGCCGCCGACAGCTCCTCCGATCATCGCGCCGATAAACAATGTTGGCGCGAACAATCCGCCCGGGGCCCCGCTGACGAACGAGAGGCCGGTTGCCACGATCTTACAAATGGCCAGAGCTATGAGGACGTTCCACGTGAATTGATCGTGCAGCGCCCAATCAATGATCGGATATCCGGCGCCAAGCACTTGTGGCGCGCGCATGCCGATTACGCCAATCGCAAATCCTGCAATCGCCGGCTGGAAATACTGGGTCCAATGCGGAAGCCGCTGCAATCGAGGTCGCGTAAACGCAATGAATTGAAGAAATAGAACCGACGCCCCGCCACCCACGACTCCCAGGACCGCGTACGCTAAAAGCTCTCCCGGATGTTCCAGTCGAAACGGCGGCACTCGAAAGAGCGCGTCAGTGCCCAGAAACTGACGCATGACAACGACGCTTGAAACCGCGGCAAGAATGATTGCGCCCAGAACGCCGCCGCTCCAATTTCCTATCACTTCCTCGATGACGAAAAGCACCGCGGAAATCGGCGCGTTAAATGCCGCAGCCAATCCTGCGGCCGCGCCAACCGGCGCAATCAGTCGAATCTTTTCTTGTGAGAGTTTCAGTTCACGCCCGAGTTTGGACGCGATGCCCGCCCCGATTTGCAGCGACGGATCTTCGGGTCCGAGCGAAAACCCGCTGCCAATTGAAAGCGCGCACATGACGAATTTTCCGGTGACAGTAACAAACGGTATATATCCATCGAAGATATACACCGCGGCCTTCGTTTGATTCACGCCACTGCCGCGCGCACGCGGAAACACGTGGATCGCGAGGACAGCAACGATGAGCCCTGCGATCGAAGGTACGAGCAGGAGCCTGATTTTTGCGGGATGCAATTCGGGGCCGAGCAGTGTCAACTGCGTCCACTCGATCGCGATTCGAAACAGGACCACGCCGAGACCTGAAAAAAGTCCGATGACCACGGCGAGCAGGAGAAAGAGCTGCCCTTCGCCGAATTGCGGTATGCGTTCTTCCCAGCGCTCCCAGAGACGCCGAAAATATCCGGGCTGTCGCACTTCGATCCCGGGCTGCGGCGCATCCGGTGTTCCGGGTGTGGGAGTGGCGCTCATATTCCGGGCGCACCGGAAGCAATGTCTTTATGCAAATCGCGAATTAACGAGAGCGCGAGATCTTCGCCTTCTGGCTTACCGCATTCGCTGTCGCACTGCGTCTCGATGTCAAACACAACACGCATTTCGGCCGGTATTTGTTCGGGATGTAAATGAAGGCCATTCTCATTCCAAATCCCGCGCTGGCCAGCCTTTGCTCGCTCCATCAGCGCCTGCAGCGACGACCCATCGGCGTTCGGGGCAGAAGCCATGCATTTGTCCGCACGTGACAACGCGGCGGTGAGAGCTTTCGCTGCGCGGCGCGCTCGCTCCGCCTCTGGCAAGCTTTCCGCGAAAGGATCCGCGGCAAGCACTGCCCTCGATGTGTCGAGCATCTGAGCCATTTCCGGATCGTTGGAATTCGCTGCGTGCGCCCGCTCGAGGTAGTAGGCCGCCTGCTTGAAATCATTCAAGCGATACGCTGCTCTGCCTGCGCCAGCGAGAGCGCCCTCGTTACCGGGCGACACTTTCAACGAAAGCTGAAATTCATTGAGCGCCCGGTTCGCATCGCCTGCGCGAAGAAATAAATCGCCGGCGGTCGCCTGCAGCGCGGAAGCATCTTCCGGAATTCCCGCAGCTAGGGAGATGAGTTCCGCCTCAGCCTGCACATACTCGCCATGATTGACGAGAAACTGGCAAAGCTCGAGTCGCGCCCCGCGGCGCGATTCGACGGGATTGGAGTCCCACGCGCCGTAGATCGCTCCGTGGTAGTAGTGGATGGCAGCCGTCACCGCGCCATCATGCGCCGCGAGACGCGCGAGCTCCAGATTCACTTCTCCATCTCCCGGAAATTCCGTCAGCAAATTAAGAAGATAGGCTCTCGATTGATCGGGCTGGCCGAAGGCCGTCAGCGCCTGCGCGAGATGAAGCTGATACGTGGTGTTTTGAGGCTCAAAGATCAGCGCATTGCGATAGTCGTCGCGGGCATCCCGTGCATGTCCAGCCGCGAGGCTGGAGTTCCCAAGCTGGAACCAGTTTTCGGCGATTGCCTGCTGCTTCAAGTGGAACGCGCGGGTGAGGAAGCCTGTCGCCGTAGAGAGAGCAATCAAAAGTACGGTGCAGAAGAGCAATACGGCCTGGCGTGAAAACCCAGCGCTCACTCCGTGCAATCGCTTTTTCTGCAAATAAGCCATAGTGGCTGGGTACATTACAGCGCATTTTCATTATATCGTAATACGAGGTATTTGCCGTGAAAATCAAGTCGCGAAGTTCGCACATAAGAAGATCGCGAGCTTGCTCTTGCTATAAGATTCGAAAGTAGCGGAAAGAGGAATAAGCAAAAAAAGGAGGACTTTGCGGAAGCTTCTACGCCTGATCGATCAGCCGGTGATGAATGGCGTAAAGCGCCAATTCGAGACGATCGGAAACGCCCAACTTGTCGAAGATATTGTGCAGGTGATTCTTCACCGTCTGCTCGCTAATAAACAATTTCTCGCCGATCTCGCGATTCCGAAAACCTTGCGCGACCAGCTGCACGATTTCCTTCTCGCGGTCGCTCAGCAGCGGTTTCTCGCGCCGCTGCCCGGCTTCAGAAGACTTCTTAAACGCGTCAATCACCTCGGAGGTCATCCGGTTATCGAGCCAGATCTCGCCTTCATTCACCTTCCGGATACTCTTGAGCAATAGATCGCTCGCCGATTGCTTCAAAACCACGCCGCGCGCCCCCAGTCGCATCGCGCGCACCACGTCGCGATCGTCTTCCGCCGCAGTCAGCACGATCACCCGCGTGGACGCTGAATCGAAATTGATCTCTTCCAGCACTCCCAGCCCGTCTTTTTCCGGCATCCGCAGATCGAGCAGGAGAATATCCGGCTTCAATTTCGCCAGCATCTTCACGCACTCGTTCCCGTTCGAAGCTTCACCGATGATAGTGACATCATCAGCTCCCTCGAGCAGCTTGCGGAGGCCATCCCGAAAGATGGCATGGTCGTCCGCGACCAGTATTCGAACAGGCGGTTTCCCTTTTGTCATTTCAACTCAGTGGAATTTCGATAGTTAGGCGCGCACCATGCCCCGGGTTCGATTCTACCGTGAGATTCCCTCCGACACCACGGGTGCGTTCCTTAATTGAAATAGGGCCCAAGCGAAGCCGGTCCAGGTCCTCGCTCGAGAACTGACCGGAGAAACTGAAGCCAAGTCCATTATCATCAATCGTAAGCGAGACCTTCGCATCATCCTGGCCTAGTTTTACCACGACGTGGCTGGCGTGGGCATGCTTTTTTATGTTGTTGAGTGATTCGCGATATATCTGAAAAATCTCGCGGCACACCCGATCCGGCGCCCGCAATTCGCGATCTTCAATAAATAGATCCACGACGAGATTTGATTCCGTCTGGTACCGCTCCGCAAAACCGACCATCAACTCTCGCAGGTCCGCGCTCTCAATTCGCAGCGGCCGCATCTCCGTGACCATTCGCCGCAGTTCGTCCGACTCGTGGCGTACCGTCTTCTGCAGATTCCCAATATCTTCGGAAAACTGCTTGCTTCCGTTGGGCAGATTTCGCCGCATCACTTCCAATTGAATCTGCAGGCTCAAGAGGGTCTGCAATATCCCGTCGTGGAGGTCGCGTGAAATCCGGCTACGTTCGCCCTCCACCGCGCGCGCCCGCGCATGTCGCATCTGATAGACATTCTCGAGTGGCGGACCAAGGTGCCGCCCGACTCGCTCGAACCAACGCAGCACGCCCGGCGACAACTTCTTCCGCGAGTTGAAAACCATCAAGCGTGCGACCGGCCGCCCGCTGGCATCTTCGAGCGTCGCTGCGAGAAGCGACCTTACGCCAAGTTCCTTCTTCATGGATTCTGGCGGGTGCGGCGGATTCGCGAAATACTGCCCTGTCCGGCGATCCCAACCAAATCCCTCGCCTTTACCGTCGAGCGATTTCCAGCACATCGTCACTTCGAGACAGTCGAGCAGATAAGCATCCGCTCGAACCATCGGCAGCGTTTCGGGACCGCTTAACGTCTGATCGGTCGGCCGCACGCGCCACACGAAAATTCGCTCCAGTTCGTCTTCAAGAATCGCCAGGCACGCTTGTTCGCCCTCAAATGCCTGGGCCACTTCTCCAAGCGCTTGTCGCACTGATTCTGATAGACCGCGGCCAAATTGAAGATGGCTGGCGATTTTTTCGAGCACAAAGCGGCGGTCCTCTTCTTCCTTTTCTCTCGACCCCACCCATGCCGCTCCAATGCAGCCCGCAGCAAGCGCAGCGCTCAGAACGATAAGATCGGTCACCGTTCCGCCGGTTCGCTGGGTGGTGATTGCTAATCGCAGCGTCGCGGCCACAACGGCAATGCCGACAAACGTATTTGCCCTTCGCTCGCTCGCATATGTAGCAACGGCAAACGCCGCGAAACATGAAACGAACAGAATCGCCACAAATGACGACGTCAGCACAAGAAATACCGCCAGCGTCGCCACGTCCACCCATACAGGAAGCCGAAGTCCCGATTGCGGCCGCAGCCGCTCTGCCGCCGCAAAGAAAACGGCAACCACGAAATAGCCAAAAAGCAGCCACTGGTCGGCTTGAATGGCGTGCCGCCACTGCGCCATGCTCGTGAGCGCGATGAACACGCACACCAGCCGCGCCATCGCGACTTGCCGTCCCAGATGGGTCTTTTCTGCAAGATTTCTGGCCATGCGCCTAGTGCAAATCCCCCATCATCGAGGCTAGCACGGCCGCAACTTTGCACGCCGTCGTGTTGCCTGTCGTGTAATGCCGTTTGCGCGATCCATCGCTCCGCATCAAATCCAACGAAAAGTTTGACAGCCGCGAGATAATCTTTCCGGGGAAGTCCGAAAGCCTCCTCATAGCGCGGCGAGGAACAATTGACTGAGCGTTACACGCGGGGAGAAGCACGGCGAATTGTGGGCGTTGATGATCGCCGCCTTCGCTATTGGGAGCGACTGCGATTGGTTCGCCCGCGCATCCGTTGGGGCGAGCGCTTCTACGACTTTGGCGACCTTGCAGCGCTCCGGGTGATTAAGCGTCTGACTGAATCGCATGTTGCAGCGCACCGTCTCCGCCGCGCCGTCGCGGCTATGGCGCTTCAGCTCGGCCAAACCTCGTTGCGCGTCGAGAATCTTCAGCTTGTCGAGTGCGGCCGAGGCGTCGCGGTAATACCGCCTGGCGCGAACTCGGCTCCATTCGATCCCATCACGCAGCAATGGATTTTGCCGCTTCAACGCCAGGAAGCGCCGAAGCTCCATCAATTAGAATCGCGATCCGCCGAAGAATGGTTCGAGATTGGCACTGGCACCGAGGCACACCCCGATACCGTTCACGAAGCGATTTTCGCCTACGAGCGTGTGCTTGAACTCGCGCCTGATTGGGTTGAGGCTTACATCAATCTCGGCGTCGCTCAGTACCAGACGCGGCGCCTCGAAGAAGCGCAGCGTTCCTTTCTCGCGGCGCTTTCTCTTGACCCTTCAAACGCAATCTGCCGCTATAACCTCGGCTGCGTCCTCGAGGAAACCGGCAAGATTGATGAAGCTATTGAGAATTTGCGCATCGCCGTCGTCGCCATGCCCGCTCACGCCGACGCGCATTTCAATCTCGCCCTCGCCTATGAAAAAAAGGGCAATACCGCGCACGCGCGTGAACAGTGGACTTTGTATCTGAAATACGATCCCCAGGGAACGTGGGCCGCTAAGGCTCGCGCGCGAATCCAACAGCTCGGACGTGGGAAAAAGCCGCCCCCACCGCCTATTCCCTTCCCAAAGAAATAGCGGCTATGTCACGATTTTCCAGTGCAACACCGTAACTTTCCTGCGCCTCGGAAGTTATCCTTATTGAGAGCCTGATCCGCGGAGATCGCATTGAAAGCTCGCACAAACGAGCCTGACGAGCAGCGTCTTGTCGAAGCGGCCCAAAAGGACCCGAGCCGTTTTGCGGAGCTTTACGAGAACAACTTCGAAAGGGTTTACGCGTTTGTCGCCTCACGCGTCTACGACCGCGATTCGGCACGGGACATAACCGCCGAGGTTTTTCATCATGCGCTGGCAAACCTCGGCAAATTCGAATGGCGCGGCGTCCCGTTCTCGGCATGGCTCTTCCGAATTGCAGCGAATGCAATATTGGACCGCCAGAAGCGCGCTTCGCGAGAGCGGGGAGACGAGGCGCCGGAAGCGGAAGCTGTAGACGCTGGAGATTTTGAAGCCGTTGAACGTCGCGCTGCCCTGTTCAGCCTGGTCGCGCAACTTCCGGAAGATCAACGCCGCGTCCTCGAGATGCGCTTCACCGAAGAGCGCAGCATTCGCGAAATTGCGCGCGAACTGGGCCGCAGCGAAGGGGCCATTAAGCAATTGCAGTTCCGCGCCGTTCAAGCTTTGCGGGCGCGCCTGAGTGAATCTAATGACTGAGCGTAAGCAGATCTCACAATTCGACTTGGTTGTGGACGCGCTTCTGGCTCGCCGCGATGGCGCACCTCCGTCTGTCGCCGCTGAGATCGCGCCTCTCGTGAATATCGCGATTGATTTGCGCAGTCTGCCGCACCAAGAATTTAAGTCGAATCTAAGAGCAGAACTTGAAAGGAGTATTTCCATGTCAGCCAGTGCAAAGTCTGTCCCCAAGCCGAAATACAGCGCAACGCCGCGTCTTTCCATCAGGGACGCTGCTGAAGCCATCGAATTTTATAAGAAGGCGTTCGGCGCGATTGAGCTGCTGCGTCTCACCGCGCCGAATGGCAAGATTGGACACGCCACACTGCACATTGGCGAGGCCGAGATTCAACTCGCCGATGCCTTGCCGGAATGGGGAGATCCAACCCCGGAGATGCTCGGTGGTACACCCATTCGAATCGTGCTCGAGGTCCCTGACGTTGATGCCTTTGCGCAGCGCGCCGTGGACGCGGGTGCAAAGATTCTGATACCTGTCGCGGATCAGTTCTATGGTGCGCGGTCAGGACGGCTACAGGATCCCTTCGGCCACGTCTGGATTGTTTCTACGCACGTGAAGGATGTTCCGTTCGACGAAGCGCAAAGAATCTTTTCCGATATGATGAAGCAGTCGGCGGCACAATCGGCTGAAGAACCGGCACGAGTCGCGCCTATCCGCAAGGGCTTCCGGAGCATCACGCCGTATCTCGTCCTCGAGAACGCAAACGCCTTCATGAATTTCTTGAGCGCCGCGTTCGGCGGAGAAGAAAAATTCCGCATGCCGGGGCCGGGCGGCAAGATCATGCACGCCGAAGCAAGCGTCGCCGGCTCGATGATTGAATTTGCCGATGCCAATGCGGAATTTCCGCCGATGCCCACCGCGCTGCACTTCTATGTGCCCAAAGTGGATGAAGCCTATGCTCGTGCGCTTGATGCCGGCGCCCAGTCAATTCAGGCCCCGGCCGACCAGACTTACGGCGAGCGTTCTGCGAGCGTGGTGGACCCGTGCGGAAATAACTGGTATCTCGCGTCGAGCCTCGGTCCGGCTCCGGTCCCAGCGAGCGTCCCGAATCTAATGATTTATCTGCAACCCAGCGATGCGGGCAGCTTGATTGATTTTATGGTGAAGGCAATCGGCGCCGAAGTTGTCGATCGTTTCGACGACCCCAATGGACGCGTGGCGCACGCGAAACTCCGCCTGGGCGATTCCTTGATTGAAATGAGCGATGCTCATGGCCCGTACCATCCGATGCCGACCACGATTCACTATTACGTTGCGGACACCGACGCTGCGTACAAGCGCGCCATCGAAGCTGGCGCGAAGTCGTTGCGCGAGCCAAAAGACGAGCCTTACGGCGATCGGAACGCGGCGATAGTGGATCCCGCGGGCAATCGCTGGTTCTTCGCCACGCATATCAAGGACGTGCAGTTCTAAACTGACATCGCCTGCTAAAACGCCTCGCATCTGCGGAGTTCGATCGTCGTTTTGTAGCTATACCTAGTCACGGCGCAGTTTTCTATTCGCGATTGAAGTATTATTCGCTCAGTTTTGTTCTATCCTCGCTTGTTCTAGTGATTCGGAGGGTGCCGATGGATCGAGTTTGGTGTGGCGTGCTGGCATTGCTTGCATGCGTGTGTGGTGTGGCGTTACCGCGCGTTGCGCGTGCGCAGGAAATTCCGCCGAGCGCGTATCAGGAAATGCGCTGGCGCTTGATCGGACCCTTCCGCGGTGGGCGCACTCGCGCCGCGGCTGGCGTGCCGAGCCAACCGAATGTGTTCTACATCGGGCAAGTAAATGGCGGTGTCTGGAAATCGGACGACTACGGCCGGACCTGGACGCCGATCTTCGATACGCAGCCAACGCAATCCATCGGAGCCATCGCCGTTGCCCCATCGGATCCCAATATTATGTACGTCGCGAGCGGCGAGGGCCTGCAGCGCCCCGATCTATCTGTCGGCGATGGAATTTACAAATCAACTGACGCCGGTAAATCATGGACGCATCTTGGCCTGCGCGAAGGCCAGCAAATTCCCGCACTCGCCATTGACCCGCGCGATCCAAATCGCGTCTTCGCAGCCGTCCTCGGGCATCCCTACGGGCCAAACGAACAGCGCGGAATTTTTCGGACCACCGACGGCGGCGTCACGTGGGAGAAAGTGCTCTACAAAAATGAGAACACCGGCGGCTCCGACATCGAAATGGATCCGAAAAATCCGGATGTCCTATACGCCGCCCTTTGGGAAGCGCGCCAGGGCCCGTGGGAGTACGGCAACGGCTACGGCGGCACCGACGGCGGCCTCTTCAAGTCCACCGACGGCGGCACAACGTGGCGGCAACTCACGAACGGTCTGCCAAAAGACCTCGTGCAGATTTACGTCGCGATCGCACCGAGCGAACCGAATCGCCTCTATGCGACAGTCGGAACCACCAAGCCGAGCGCATACGAATCAGGTGCAGGCCTGGGCGTTTACCGCTCCGATGATGGCGGTGAAACTTGGACGCAAATAACCACCGATCCGCGCCCGGCCATGCGCATCGGCGGAGGAGACTTGCCGATACCGCGAGTCGATCCGAAGAATCCCGACGTCGTTTACAGCGCGAGCATTGTGACGCATCGTTCGACCGACGGCGGAAAAACGTGGACGCCCCTTCGCGGCGCGCCCGGCGGCGACGATTACCAAAACCTTTGGATCAATCCCGAAAATCCCGACGTGATTCTCCTCGTGAGCGATCAAGGAGCAATCGTTTCCGTCAATCGCGGCCAAACTTGGAGTTCCTGGTACAACCAGCCCACCGCGCAGATTTATCACGTCAGCGCGACCAATGAATTTCCCTATCGCGTCTGCAGCGGACAGCAGGAAAGCGGCTCGGTGTGCATCGCGTCTCGCGGCAACGACGGCGAAATTACCTTTCGCGATTGGCATCCCGTCGGCACGATCGAATACGGCTACGTCGCGCCGGATCCTCTCGATCCAGGAATCATTTTCGGCGCTGGCACGGACGAAGTTTCGAAATTTCAGGTTAGCACCGGCCAGGTTCAAAACGTCACGCCGATTCCGATACGCGGGGACTACCGCGTGGATCGCACGCAGCCTCTGATGTTTTCACTGGTTGATCCGCACGTTCTCTATTACACGGCGAATTTCGTCTTCAAGACGACTGACGGCGGTGAAAATTGGCAAATCATCAGCCCGGATCTCGCTCGCCCCCACCCCGGAATTCCCGCAAGTCTCGGAAACTTGGCAGCGAAGGATCCGAAGGCGGATAAGCAGCGCGGAGTGGTCTACGCCCTGGCTCCATCATTTAAGAATGTAGACACGCTGTGGGCCGGGACCGACGACGGAATGATGTGGTTGACGCGTGATGGCGGCAAGAATTGGAAAGATATAACTTCGCCGGATTTGACGGCATGGAGCAAAGTAACGCAGATTTCCGCGTCTCACTTCGATGAAGAAACGGCCTACGCATCGGTCAGCCGCTTCCGCATCGACGACCTGCACCCCTATATCTATCGCACCCACGACTCCGGCAAAACATGGAAGCTGATCGTCGAGGGGCTTCCGGATACTTCGCCCGTGGACACGGTCCGTGAAGATCCGGTGCGAAAGGGGCTGCTCTTCGCCGGAACGGAAACAAGCGTCTGGGTTTCATTCGACGATGGAGACCACTGGCAATCGCTGCAACTGAATCTGCCGCACACGTCCATGCGCGATCTCCTGATTCACGACAACGACCTGATCGTCGCGACCCACGGCCGCTCGTTCTGGATTCTCGACGATATCTCGTCACTCCGCCAAATTGGCGCCGCAGTATTGAAGGAAAACGCCCACCTTTTCAAGCCTGCACCGGCTTTCCGGGTGCGCCGCGACACGAACACAGACACCCCGCTTCCTCCGGACGAGCCCGCCGGCCAAAATCCTCCAGGTAAGGTAGCCGTGGACTACTATTTTGCGACACAACCGAACGGTGAAATCGCCATTGAAATTCTCGATTCAAAAAATCGCGTGGTGCGGCGCTACTCGAGCAACGACAAGCCCGAGGTGACACAAGAAGAACTCGAAAAGCAGCTCATTCCCCTCTACTGGATCCGGCCGCAACGCAAATTAGAAACGAGCCCGGGTATGCATCGCTGGTTCTGGGATCTTCGATATCCGCCCCCAGACTCGACTCACCACGGATACCCAATCGCTGCAGTTCCCGGCGACACGCCCCGAACTCCGCTCGGCCCGAGTGCACTCCCGGGAGAATACACGGTGAAATTGATTGCAAATGGCACTACCTACAGCGCCCCGCTCACCGTAAAGATGGATCCTCGCGTAACTGCGACATCCAATGAACTTACCAGCCAGCTCAAATCGCAACTTCAACTGTCGGAGATTCTCTCGCGCAACTCCTTCGCGCTGCTTCAGGCACGGTCGCTCAGCAAAGTGCTCGACGAACGCTCGGAACGTGCCACCGGCTCGATCAAAGACGCGATCGCAGAGATGCAAAAGAAAGTCGTCGCGGCGATTGGACAGACAGACGGGCAGCCCACGAACGAAACGAAGGAACCAACGCTCTGGCGCGTGAATACCGGCGTCGCCGGGCTCTACGACCAACTGGATCGCGCCGACGCCGCTCCAACGCCCGCACAGCTAAAAGCAACGGCTGAATTAGCTTCCAATTTCGCGTCAGCAATGAAGCGCTGGAAGGTAATACTCGACACCGATCTTCCGGCCCTCAATAAACAACTTCAAATTGCGAACCAGCCCGAAATTCGCGTAGAAGCGCATCCTGAATCTGAAGAAATCCCACAGGGCGACGAAGAATAGTAGATGCGGCTGATCAAGCTGATTGAATAATCGTTCGACTTATCGGCCACGGAGCTGTTCGCGTTCAACGCGCAACGGTTGCACGCGTCACTAGCTGCGCAGCGAGATCATTGGGTCGATTCGGGCGGCACGGCGCGCCGGCACCAGGCTGGTTAGCAATGCGATCAGAGTGAGGAGCAGAGGAACCGCGGCAAACGTGAGCGCGTCGGTAGCTCTCACGCCGAACAAGAGACTTTGGATCACTTTCGTTAGCGCCAGTGCGCCGGCTACTCCTATGGCCACTCCTGTCAACGCAAGAGACATTCCTTGACGGACTACCAGGCCGAGAACATTCCCTGGCGAGGCGCCTAGGGCAATGCGAATTCCCAATTCGCGCGTGCCTTGATTTACGAGGTATGCGATCACGCCGTAGACGCCGAGGGTCGCCAGGGCTAGAGCGAATGCGGCGAAGCCGGTTAGCAGCAGCATCGAGAACTTGCGCCGGCCTAAAGATTCATTCAGGCGCTGCTGCATGGTGCGGACGTTGTAGAGCGGCAAATCTGAGTCGAGCGAGTGAATTGCATCTCCTACAGCCGGCGCCAGCGCTATTGGATTTGTGCGGCTGCGCAGAACGACGTTCATTGAGCGCGCGGGATACTGCGTCTGTGGCAGATAAAGTGCTATGCGCGAATCGGTATCCAGCGTGTACTGCTTGATCCGTCCCACCACGCCGACTATCGTGATCCATTTCCCATCGGCATCGAGGCCGCCGAAGCGAAAGCGCTTGCCCAGAGGATCTTCGCGCGGCCAATATTCGCGGGCCATGAATTCATCAATGATGGCTACGGGCAGATTCGTCGTCGTGTCCTGCTCATTGAAGAATCGCCCGCTGCGTAGCGGAATTTGCATAGCTTGAAAATAATCGCCACCCGCTATGCGCTGGTCGGCATTGATGAAATTTTCGCCCGCTGGAGGCGTACGCCCTTCGATTACGATTGGGCCCCAAGCGAACATGTCACTCAGGGGCAGCGACGTAACTGCGCCGGCTGCGCTGACGCTTGGCAGCGCCTCGAGTCGTTGCCACAGCAGGTGATAGGTGGCGAGAATAGTTGCTGCGCTATCATATTTCGGGCCGCTCATGGTCAGCTCGACGGTTAACACGTTTTCGGGATTGAATCCCGGGGAAACGTGCAGCAATCTGGCGAAGCTGCGAATCAACAGTCCCGCACCGATCAGCAGCACGACTGATAGCGCCATTTCTGAGATCACAAGCATTCGCCGCAAATTGCGTCCGCGTCCCCAGACGCTACCTGCGCCGGCTGACCCGCGTCCGGCATCTTTCAGAGTGCTGTGCAGATCAATTTGAGTGGCGCGCCAGGCGGGGGCCAGGCCAAAAAGAATCCCGGAGAAAACACAGAGCGCTCCGGTGAACAGCAAAGCCTCGCCATCTACGCCAATCGAAGCGAGCCGTGGGACGCTTTTCGGCCCCAGTACATGCACCCAATGGACGCACAGGAACGAAAATAAAATTCCCAGCGCGCCGCCGCCGAGCGCGAGTAACACGCTTTCCGTGAATAATTGACGCAGAATCCGGCCGCGGCTTGCGCCGAGGGCGGCCCGTACGGCGATCTCCTTCTGCCGCGAAACGGCGCGCGAAAGCTGCAAGTTCGCAACATTGGCGCAGGCGATCAGCAACACAAATCCCACCGCCCCGAGGAGGACGAAAAGCGAATAGCGCGCATCTCCAACGACCTGCTCGAGCAATGGCACAACGCCAAACGTTAACCCGCCATTGGGCGGATAGACGTCTGGATAATCGTGCCGCAACCGCGCCGTGATCGTATCCATCTCGGCCTGGGCCTGGCGCGCCGACACGCCCCGGCGAAGCTTTCCGATAATGTTGTAGTCTTCACGGTCGCGATTCCGCGCGGCGTCGGGCGCGAGCGGCAACGGAAGCAAAATGTCGGCCTGCTCGGCGCCACCAAGCGTAGGTAACACTTCCCGCAGCAGCGAAAATGATTTAGGCAGCACTCCAACAACCTCGCGGGAGACGCCATTCACCTGAATAAACTTGCCGACGATCTTCGGACGCTTCCGTAGCGCCGCGTCCACATTCCGTAGCTAAGCAGCGCCGTTGGCGCAGCTCCTTGCACATCTTCGTCAGCAATGAGAAGCCGGCCAAGCGCCGCCTTCTCGCCAAGCATGGGCAACAAATTCGATGAGATATGAATGGCCCCAACGCGTTCCGGATCGCCATTGCCGGTTAGATTTTCATCTCCGCCGATGGCGATGGCCACTTGCTCGAGTCCGCGATGCCCGTTCTTGATGTCGAAATACTGCGCCGTAGAAAACCAATCCTGGGTGATATTCAATCCAGGCGAACGATTCCACAAAATCACCAACCGATCCGCATCGGCATAAGGGAGCGGCCGCAGCAAAAGCGCATTCGCAATGCTGAAAAGCGAAGTGCATGCGCCAATTCCGATCGCCAGGGAAAGGCCACCACCGTGATAAATCCGGGAGTCTGCCTGAAACCACGGAGTGCGTAACGAATGTCTGCCAATAGCGTGTTCATGAAAGTTTAGACGGAGCGAAAGTCAGGACGTCACACTGAATTCAGGTTTGACTTCCATCGCAAACGTGCAAAGAGAGGCAGCGTAAGTAAAGTAGTGTTAAAATGTTCCCAATCAACCGGCGGTGAGCGTAGCTCAGTTGGTAGAGCATCGGTCTGTGGCACCGAGGGTCGTGGGTTCAAATCCCATCGCTCACCCCAACATCTCCTTCAGCCAATTCAACTTCCATTTCAATTGACCGCTTCGCTCTTGTTCCCGTTCCCCGAATTGGGAACAACTGGGAACAAATCGCCAAAATACGCCCGTTCTAAGGCGACCGCGGCCTCGCGTTCTGCTTGCTTCGTCGTGTGCGTGTAAATATCAGCAGTCGTGCTCACATTGCTGTGCCGCAAAAGTCTCTGCGCCAACTTGAGCCGTCCGGTAGAAGCTTCAACGACACTTCCAGCGGTGTGTCGAAACGCATGAAAGCCGGAAGCTCCCTTTGTCCGAGGAATGCGGAGACGGTCCAATGCTGGGTACAGCACGTCCCTGCGGAGAACGTCTGGGTTGAGTGGTGACCCGTCCGATTTACAGAAAACAAAATCATCTGGGCCAGTGTGCACGGAGTGTTTGCGTTGTTCTGAAAAGGCATCAGTCAGTATTTTGTCAAACCAAACTGAGGCCTTGCTACTCTTGGTCTTCGGCGTTACGACTTGATTGTTCCAGAGGCTTTGTTCTACCCGAAGTTCCCCTGTTTCAAGGTTGAGGTTTTTCCATTGCAAACCAAGCAGTTCTCCGGCGCGAAGTCCGGTTAATGCGAGGCAAACGAACAGCGGGCGATAATTTTGCGAAATCTCATCTATAATCGCCCTCACCTGCTCTGGCGTCCACGCCATCTTTTCAGACTGCGGGACGTGTGGTTTGTGCTTTCTCCGGACGGGCGAACGCACAATTAGGTCATTGTCCACCGCCACCGAGAAAATGCCTTGAACCAATCGGAGCAGATTGACCACCGTCTTAGGGGAAAGTTTGGTCTTGCTGCTCAGCTTGCTCTTCATGAAGTTCTCGATGTGCAACGGCGCTACGTCCGCTAGTCTTAATCCACCCAGCACGGGCAGGATATGTCGCTGTAACGCGCTATCGTATCCGGCTCGTGTCGAGGGTTTCATTCCATTGCGCTCAAGATGTGGCAGCCAGTAGGTCTCCACGAATTCCCTGAACGTCAAATCGGTAGTTTCAGGTGGCATCGCAGACGCCTGTCTGATTTTCTGTTCCACTGCCGCACGCGCTTCCTTCCTTCCTGTCAGGTTGTACAGCGTTTCAGACCTCTGCTTCCATTTGCCTTCCGCCGTCCTCACTCGGTAGCGAATCTTGAATGCGATTCCCCGCTGAGTGCGAATCGGATTTGATACCCATCCGTGCTGATACGTTTGGCGAGTCACTGTTTTTCTCCTTTCGTTCGTGACCCGTCTTTGCCTTTGCGACGGATATAGAGAAAGGCTCCCTTGCGGAGTATTGCGGCGACCGATTCCTGCAGCTCGCGAGAGGCGTCTTCGAGAGTCGCCATCTCGCTGGGCGTGAGCCGAATGGGAAAAAGCTGGCTACGTCTCAAATGCTCCGGTTTGGCTGGCCTTCCAATAGCCATCGCAGGCTTATTTGTATATACATTAAACTTCCGAGTCAAGCGCTTTTTGTTCCTCATCTGTTCCCTGCCCATTAGAACCGTCCTTTTTTCTTGTGGTTGAAGCAGGTCGTTGGGTTGATGACCCCACCGCGGAACGACTAATTTCTCCCCTTTCAAGCCTATCCATCACCCGCGGCAGTGAGAACCGGTGATACTTTCCGAGACGGAATCCACCGAGTTCTTCCGCGTGCTCGTACACCCAACTGGGCTTTACGCGGAGCAGGCCGGCAATCTCTGCCACAGTCAGCAGGTTATCCGGTGAGTGTGTACCGCTTTTATTCATGGGCGCTGCTCGCTGTCATAGCTTCTCGCCCGTGTATCGACCGCAGAAGTTGGGTCTGTTTGAGAATCTCGCGCTCTTCAGAATTGAAACAATCGAATCCGCTCACTTTGTTTTTCCGAATCGCTTGTAGAGTTCTTCCTTCTGGCGCTCCGCCTCGGGTCGCAATGTCTCATCGCGTTCAGCTGCGAATTTTGATTTTGAACTTTTCTTTTCATCAACAGGAGGAAGAAAAGCGGCAGCGGTTTCTGCTGCCGTGCTCTGCGCCGCGATTTGCGGCGCTTCAACACCGACACCTTCTCCTATTCCAATACCTTCACCCAAACCTAAACCAACACCAAAACCTACGCGCCCCACAGTCGCCCGTTTAGCGCCCCTTTGGGGCGATATTGGCTTGCTGAATTGAGCCAAAAATAGCGCCAGTTTTTCGCCTGGAACTGACGGTGCTAATTTCTGGTATTTGTAGCGGTCCGAAGCCTTTGGAAGACGACCCGGCCTGTCTGAATTAGTCCAGTGCGCGTATCGCTTTCCGTTCTCTTCCCACACAAACAGAAGTCCGGCTTTCGCGAACTCTTCGAGCGTCCGCAAAATTTTCTGGCATGTTAAGCGCGGTCGGACGGTGGAAACCTTGCTCCAGACCGCACGCACAGATGTAATCTCGAAGCACCCGTTGCAATCGGCGAGTGGATAGAGCCATGCGTACTCCACTCTCGCCCATTCCGCGCATGTGGATAACTTCGTGGAACTCCACATTGCTTCTCCGTCCAGAATTCTCTTAGGCATGGTCGGCGGTGGCTCCTTTCAAGCCTTGTAATCAGCGATTGACGAAGAGCCGTTGGAGCCGCTTCGGCTCACCGCGCAATCCCGTGCGTCTCGCATAGGTCTTCAGCATGCTTCAGAGCCTCTGCGAGGCGTGTGCCCCGCTTTCGTATCTCGCGGACCAGGAGGCGGCAAATTGCCCTGACTTCCTTCTCGCTTAGCGCAAGCTGTCCGGATTCAGCCAACGAGATTTTCGAGCGGGGCACGCGTACCTTGTGTTCGAGTTCGAATTGGGTCAGTCCCGCAGCCTTTCGCAAATTCTTCAGCGCTTTCATTTAAGCCTCCGTTTCAGCAACATCCCTGCCGCAAGGCGGCGTTGCTGCCTGCGAAGTGCAATTAGACCAGAGTGTGTTTAAACTAAGGTCTAATAAATATTGAAGTCTTAGTTTCGAGGGCAGAGGTGCTTTTCGGTGGAACGACCTGTCGAATTAACGCTCCATCCTCTGCGCAAATCTGAACTGCAGTTGTGCCTGAACTTCCTCCGGGCTGACCTGAACAGGCGAGCGGTGTTGTACGAGGTAGTCGAGGCGATGCGGATAACGGCCCTTGGCGATAAGGTCGTTTCGATTGTAAGCGGGGTTCCCGGGCCAGAACTTTCCTCCACGAGCGGGACGTACATGACATTTAAGTCGATGTCGGTCCTGATTGAGGATGACCGACTTGGGTTAGCCAAAGCCGAATACTGGCTAGAGGACGCGTCGGAATCCCTTCCGAATGCCCAACAAAACTGGCGCGCCGCTGTAGTTGGCCCCTATACGGCGAGCAAGTCCGACTTGAGCCAGCAAGCTTTCCGCGACCTAGATGCTTATTTGCTCATTCGCGGAGAATTCCAATTACCCCAATTCCATCTTGCCCACCGATTCCAGCGTGCCGCTTTGCGTCACGGGGCAACACAACTTCTGCCGACGCTGCGCGTGTCCATTCACCGGCCGAGCGACCTTCTTGACTGGATGTTTGTGCGGGCAGTTGCTAACTCTCAACTCTCCCGACTTGCTCGGTGCGCCGTGTGCGGACATTGGGTTCTAAAGAAAATCGCAGGCCAGCGTAGCAAGGAAAAGCTCAAGTTCATAAAGCAAACTCGGAAACCGATGAGTAGCTGGCCGCTTATATATCGTCACATGCCCGTTTGGCCCGCTCTTTGTGGTCAAATGGAGTGCAAGAATACTTTCTTCAATGCATTCAGCGGGAGAACACCGTTTCGAGCAGAGAAATTTGCCCTGATAGCAAACCTCAAGCATTAAAGAAGACGCCGCCACATGCTGTCAAACATGCTCGTTCCTGAGCAAGAACCACCCTTGCGTTGCGGATAACATTCGGTTCGTGGTTGCTCAGCCTGGCATCTCCGTGACGTTAAGTTATTCGGTTCAGGGAGGCTTACAGCCTTATCACTTTTATCGTTTAGACTGGCAGAGCACATGAACGCCGCGATGGCGTTCGGCATTAAGTCGCGAGAAATAGACGCCGACCTGAAGACGTTTACGCTAAACCTTCGGGGCTTTTGAATCCGTTGCGTGCCGGGAAAGCGGAGTTAACAACGGACATAGAAGTACGATAATGCTGCCAGGAATGTTGCGTGATATTCTGCCTCACGCGAACTGACTTGTGGCTTTAACTGGTCTTCACCATGCCATCGAGAGAGCGTAAAGACGAACGGCAAACCCACCGCGAGAAGTACGAAGAATCGTGGATTCGCAAACTCCAGACCATCCCACAATTCCGAATCCTCTGCGAACGCTTGATGTCTGGCGCAGCAGTGGCCCAGGTCGCGCGCGAAGTGCAGACCTGGGAGCGGCGAGGTGAATGTCAGGATATCTCGTTCGAGACGCTTCGCGTCTACATCACCGCGCTGAACATCCGAATCCAGAGACGAAAGTGCCAATCGCAGACGGCGCTTGTGCATGTTCCCAAGCCGACTGAAGCGCCACCGAAGCCGTCCGAAGTCGCCCAAGCCGTGGTTGACGTTGTCACGGCCGACAAGGTCGGGCAGTTTCTTTGGGACAAGCACACGAAGCATGTTGAGCGGGCCGAGGCCGTAGAAACCAAAGAGGGAATTTCGCTTCCAGCTTGGTATCACGATATGCACGTACTGAACGATTTGCTCGACACGCTTACACGTCGTGATGTCGGCCAGAAAATCATCGACCGTGGGATGCCGATGCAAACACAAACGCAACCGTTATCCCCGGCGGCCCGCGAGATGCAGCACTTCACGGAAGTTGACCGTCAGCTGATGCGGTCGGCCGGAGAGAAATTGAAGATAATCCTACAACGGAAGGCGGTCGATGGGTCTCTAAAGACAGTGGACGCTGCACCAGACCGATAGGAACGCACACCACCAGCTTGACCTGGAATCGCTGGTCAAAGCGATATCGCCGGAAACGCGGCAGATTTTTTTCGACCGCATGTTCCCCAAGGTCGTTGATTCTCTTCGTTCCGAAACCCTCGAAGCCATTCACAAACTGGAGTACGCAGGAATTGCCAAGACTGAATATTTACGCTGAGTCGCGACAGTCGCCTTCCGAAAGCTCTTAACTCCCAAGTGCGACCCTGCAAAAAAGAATCCGCATCTTAACGATGCACGGAGAGGAACACTGTCGAGCGAATTTGCGCACTGCCCTCGATTGACCTGACCGACACGCCGGTAGAGCGGCGAGACTTCGGGCCAATCACAGCTTGAACCATTTTTCAGGGGGTCGAAAATGAGACGCTCATTGCGGGCGCTCGCGCGGCGGCGCTTGAACTTCGGGCGCAGGTCCCGGTTCCGAGACTGAACCTCGTTTAAGGGCTTGCTTCTCGCCTGCTTTGGAGGCGCTCAACTGCTCCATCAGGCCATGAATATCCCGGAAGCCCCACTGCTCGACAATCTTGCCCCCCAACTAAACGAAAAAGGCAACCCCCCGAACCCTCACCTTTCTTACAGTAGGCGCAATCCCCTCGAACTCTCCTCGCTGTGGGCCGGTCAAGGTAAATCGTATGACGACGTTGTCGTCCTCGGCTACAATGTCGTCCACGTGCGCGTTCCAGTCGGGGAACGAAGTCCGATGCCGCCTGACTTCAGCATTGATGCTCTCCCGTCCCCTCCACTCCGGTCAAACGACGAAATGGCAGACAAAGTCAGGGGAATATAATTCATCTGCGACAGCAAGGTTGCCATTGCTCCACAATTCGGTTTCGGAGTGTAGAACAACCGATTTGTTGTCAGACAACGTCTTCGCCTGCTTCGGAGCGCGGCCAACGACGCTGGCGGCCTAGAATGCGATGGGTAATAGGAGGTGGGTTTTCATTGAATGCTGGCCCTCGAAGTTCGTAATGCCGGATGTTCGCGGGTGGCGGACTGAGAGATTGCGAATCTCGTGTCAGCATCCGCGGGGCAAGTAGAAATCATTCTGGAGCGGGCGCATGGATTACATCGAGGAGGAATCTGAGTCTTCAGGTGCGGACCGAAATCGTTGGAGTGCAGCGCGCCGTCGAATTTCTTCCACGGCTCGCAGCGACGCCCGGACGAGGGAACGAGGCTTGTGGGGGCCTGGCAAGTAGTTCGCAGGCTACTGGAGCCTTTTTGACTAAGCTGTTGGACGATGACAGTGAGGGACTGAACCCTTAGTTGGGTTATATGGGTTACGCTTTGCAGTTTACTTTCCGGCCAAACGTGTCTTCACTACATTGCTAAGCGCAGTGCTGAAACACACAATGAAACTAATTGCGTCCTGAAGTTGCTGCTCTGTGAGCGCGATTTCTTCGTCGCCGGCGTGAGCGAGTTGGTTGCGCCAACGCCAAAGCTCCTTCAAGCGGTCTTTGGTACGTTCGCCTGTCGCACGCGCCCCCCTCGTACCAAGCAGCTTAGCCAGAGCTGCGTCACCGCCAACTCCATCCCAACAGTCGGTCACATCAAGATTCTCAAAGGCTTTGTCGATAACGGCCGGGCTCGCACCAGTGACGGTAGCTGAGAACGCCTCTGTATTGAATTTGAACGACTGACTTCCTTTTTTACAGGACGCCAAATTGGCAATCAGAGCCTCAATGTCTATTACCAAGTGTTCCCGCGGAGCTCCTATGGAGGCGAGCACCCTTCCTGTCAAAATCAAATTGCGATTGGCAAGGCCTTCAGGGACTTCCTCAAACTTCTTAAACACTGATACTCTTTCTTCAAGGCTTCGTACGACCAGCATGCGTACGAAGCGTTCAAAGGCCGCGAGAAGTCTAACCAAAAGTGGACCATATACCCCCTCAGGCCTACTCGTCTTTGAGTTCATAAACTGCCGAACGACGTCTAGAACTGCACCCTGCGCTTGCCATTGGACGACGTCGCCAATCCGAGGCCGCAATTGGGCGGCCAGCGCAACGAACCCAAGGTCCGCTTTAAGTTCACTGATACGAGTGTTCAATTCCTCTAGCGGAGCCATCTCACTCACCCTCTGATTGCTTTAGTCAAGAGCTCTTCCCTCCGAAGAACGGCTTTTGCTGTATTAGGTTTCCCGATGATGACTTCAAATGCGGGTCGGCGTCGTAGGAGTTTGGCTACGCGTCGGACGAGCCTTTTCCTCTGAGATTTTAGAACATCACGCTTGGACCACAGTCGGTCGAGCGCGACCATAACTCCGTCGTAGAGAGGTTTCGACAGTTGCCAGTCGCCATTCTCATCTTCATATCGAAAGACTACATCCCCGAACAGGTCATGAGCGAGCTCAAGGCGCGTTTTGAAGTCCTCCTCAAGTTGCAGGAGTTCAGCCTCCGTTCTGTTCACATTTTCTTCCATGCACCGGTCGAGCATCGACCGAACGGAACCCTTGATATTCGACCGTTTCCTTAATGCGAAGAATCGCAGAACGAGTTCACAGTCCTCCATACGACGGTAGAGTCGGTTGTCACGAAGATTAGCGGTGATATTCCCGCGTTTGTCGACATTCTGCTCGTGCGATGGAATCTGCCAAATTGTGGTAAACAACGCGTCCTGAGATAGCTTTGTGAGAAGGTCGTTAAAGGCTCCCGCGTAAAAACAGTTGCGGAGCTCTTGCGGATTTAGGTGCTGTCCGCCAGTATTCAGTCTCTCAAAAACAAGCTTCCGAATTTCTCCTTGTTGAGGGAGAGTGCCGACGCGTTCTACAAGCAGTACCGTCGCTGAGATTCGACGTCTGTCCAAGCCTCGCTTCAGCGTTTCAGGAAGTTCCCTGTACCGCAGTCCGTTCAATTCCTCCCATTTCTCGAGCCCCCGTAGAGCAAATCCGTTCCCATAGAAATCAACAATCGAATTCAGACGCTGCTGGCCATCCATCACCTCGTATCGCCCAAGGTCCCATTCATATAAAAAAACAGCCGGTATCGGAATGTTGAGAAGAAGCGATTCGATAAAGAGACTGCGCTTTGTGTCGTCCCATACAAGCCGCCGCTGATATTCCGGCTGGAGATTTATCCATTTGCGACCACGGACGAAATCCAGAATCTGTGCCAGCAGAAAATCACTGCGCTCTTGAGTCAACCGAAAGGCGGTCTCGTTGAATTTGGCCTCTACGGCGTTTGTATTTAATTTGGTGGTTTTCCTCAAAGCGTCCGTCCCCTCTTTCTCGCAATGGTGTGCTTGCTTAAAGACACGACGTTACCTGAAAACATCAATCAGCGTTTCTGCTTTCCAGCTCTTGCACGATTTGTCCGAGTCTAGCGTTGAAGCTCTCCGCGTCCTTAGACTAATGTGCCCTGCGGTGGCTATTCGGACAGACCGCAACAACCCACGTTGGATTATCTGGACCACCGTCCGTCAGCCGACGGATGTGGTGTGGTTCTAAGTAGGGAATACTGGCCGAAGTTACAAATGGTGCCGGATTCCGGAAGCCTTCGCATACGCCGTTTGCACGCCGCAAAACGTATAGGCGAACGGCACGGCTCCGCATCCTGTAGAGTGCACGACGCTCAACTGGAGTTCTGAACTCGGCAGAATTGGCGACAACTTTACGACGGAGTTCATCCAAAGAGGCGCGACTCCATTCCTCCTCAGTTTCGGCGGTCGATGATTCCGGTGCGGGGGCCTCCGCCGTCGTCTGGAAAGCGTGGAGCGGCACCAGCTCAAACAGAATGGCCTTTCTCATGTTCCGCTCATTATCTGGCGCATCGGCCAAAGTAAATCCAATGCATACCATCTGTCCCTTGTATCGGAGGTACACGCTTTTCTCAGGTACCTCTTCAAAGAGATGGACATCTTCGCCACCCGATACGTGGTCGCGAAGCGCGAGATTACCTTTCGTAAACTTCATATCCCCGGATTGGCCCTCGCCGAAGTAGAAAAATCTCAATCTATCTTCTGACCAGTGGTCTGCGCAGCCGTGGACACGACCTGAATTCCCTGTCACTAGCAAAATGAGATATCGGGCGGGTGTAATCATGCCCCCTTGTTCTTGACCGCCAAAGCGGGCGTGAACGTCCCGCTTGCGGTTGTAGAGTTGCTCAGGAACGAACATCGGTTCGACGTTCATCGTTGACCTCTGAACGGGGAGGGCCGTCCCCTCACCCTTTCATCGCTGGAATTGATAGCAATTTCGAACATGGGTACGAACGTCAAGCAAGATTTGGATGAGATTCGTACCAGCCGAGCTGCAATCATTCGATTCTAGCTAAATCTGCTAAACCAAGCACCTAGCCCTTATACAACCGCTCGCGCCCGGCAATTTCCGCTGGCGCGTCTCACCGAACTTCGGGCGCGTACCGCGAAGTCGGTGTTCCAATTCGACGTGAAGGGGTCGGTGGCGAAGTCCACGCACGCAGGAATCCCGTGGCTGCACTACATCCGGCAACGCGCCATAGACCACGTGCACTTCTGGCTATTGGACGGTTGGAGCATGCCGCCCAATCGCTCGGTTGTGGCGGAGGTCTACCCTGCGCTCTGGAGCAGGACTTTTCCAAGCGCAGGACGAAGGCCCGACCAGCAAGACGCCTTCGCTATCGCCAAATGGTTGCAGAGGGCGGACGGTGATGGCAGCCTCGAAAAGTTCTTCTGCCCTGAACTTGAACCGCATGAGCGCAAGACGGCCGAGATTGAGGGTTGGATTCTCGGAGTCTTCTGGCACCCGAAAGCGCGAGGCGCACGAGCCGACTGAGAATAAAATCAAAAATCTGTGGGGCTGGATTTGGCGGCGGATGGTACTGAATCCACGCGAACCAGTCAGCTCTCGTCGCGAACTTTTCTGATTCCTTGGATTGCCTTGTCTATCGCTTCGAACCATTGCTCCTTACCCGGAGCGAGCTTTTCCAGAGGAAGCCAATCACCATCCTTGCCGTAAAGCACTACCTGGGTTCTTATGTCGTGCTCGTATGGGAAGTCTTTGCGGTACGAGCCGGGTACGAGGCCAATGATATCGTCGAGATAACTTACAGCGATATCCGTTGGTAATCCGAGCTTCACAAACTTGGGTAGCAGGTGAGACGTGCTGAGTCCGCCGTCCTTCCGAAGCTGCCCAAAATTGAACGCGGCTACGCTTGACTCTTCAAAATACTTTAGCGACGGTCCTACCGCTCCCCAATCAATCGTAAGCTGGTGTTCCGCCGCACGTTCCAGTGCCCATTCCGCAACCTCGGAGGCTCTCAGGGATGTTTTCTTGAGTTGCTCAAAAAAACTTTCAACGGAGATAGTGCTCCGCGTTGCGGGGGTTGGGGATTCTTGCCTGATTTGGGATTTCATTTGAAGTCCATCCGCAAGCGCGATTTCGATGACGATTCGAGGTTGGAGCTCAGTCTTCGCAACGATGCGCGGTTGAATGAACAGAGGGTCGATGTTTCCCTCTTTCTCGTGGAATAGTGCAAGTTCCACAAGGCCGAGTGTAAAGTGCAGGTGCGGCGTGCGCTGAATGTAGTCCGCCATTCGCTCCGCTTCTGCGCTGACGTCATCCCCCACGACCAGAAGTAGGAAGCGGCCCTTTCGGAGATTTCTGGTGATGTTCTCAATGAATTCATTCTCGTTGAACGAACCCTCAGCATCCCGACGCACGATGTGTAGGAGAGGGTCTTCCTCTGAGGATTTGCTAGCTTTCTTGACGGCTTGAGCCAGTTGTGCATACGTCCATCCAGACATCTCGCACGCGTAATCGATAGCTTGGGCAATCACCTCTCGCCTCGCTTCGGGATTCCGCATGAGCTTGGTCTCGACCAGTGCGATGCAGCCGTCTGCGTTCACGAAAAGAAGGTCCACATATTTGCCCGCCACTGGTAGTTCCTTCGCAACTGCTTCGAGAGATTCAAAGGCGGGTTCTACTTCCGCGGCGGGGAGTAGGCTGGGAAATCTATAGAGCAGCTCTTGAAACCATTCCTCGCTGAATTGAGGATAGGAGCCCTTCTCGTTCCCTTGGAGTCGTATGCGTCTCAGACGAGAAGTTTCTCCGGAACTTCTCTCCTCGGTCAGACCTCGGATGACCAGCGGTGCGGCATACTGACGGTCGGACATCGACACTCCTTTGGCGTCGTGAGGTCTCCACCTTAGCGTCTCGGATTGCGCGCGAATATCATTGCCTAAGCGCGAATGCTGCAGAGACACACTCAGCCATCAAGGAGGGAAATGCACCTTCAAATCGCTCACGAAACTAACCGTCCTGATAAGCCAAGCTAATCTGCTCGTGGTGTTTCTGCTCGTGGGACTCTACAAACTAGTGCGTGGGAAATCAAGAAAGATTCTTCCGCGCGCTCGGTTTGAGAATCAAGAACCTGCGCCGAAAGCGTGGTTATAGCCAGGAGGACATGATTTCCTTCGGCTTCTCAGCGCGACATTGGCAGCAAATTGAGGCTGGACGGCCAATCACCGTCAGCACCCTCCTCCGCATTGGACAGGTCTTCAAGATTCCTGTGGACAGGCTGGTTCGGGGACTCGGAGCCTGAGCCGATAAAACGTAGGCTCTCTCAGGAAAACTGACAGAATTGGCCGACGCGCACCGGGAATGCATCGGAGCCGTAGAACGCGATGAACGGAACGTCAGCTTTCTGAGCATCGCGAAGTTGGCGTGTGGCCTAAGTATTCGACCCAGAAAATTTTGGGCCCATCCGCTAGCTCTATTTTCGGTATCCACTGCGTGTCTTCAGCCCAGATGACGTGGTTGGCCGCGTTGCCAGAGCGTCTTTTGACGGCTGGGCATGGCCTTTAGGCGCGGACTGCTGGTTCGGAGGCTTCTGTAGTCTTTTTGACCAAACTCGGCTGCCCTTTGACGGACCTGCGGGACCGGCGCAACGTTAGGGGGATGGCGCTCACGAAAGGCAGAAAGTGACACTGGTTGACCCAATTTTCGCGTGCGGAGTTAACTGTTTCCGCTTATCGCAGTATTTAACTCTGCTCGCTTTATCGCTTCAAGCAGCTGTCGCAGGTCGAAATCACTTCGGAGATAAATAGGGATGGAGCGTCGAAGCTCCTCGTGCAATGAATTGTACTTCTCAGCCCGCTCTCGCTGAGGAATCCATGTGCGGATGTAAGACAGCATCTGAGTTCCGAAAATGTGATACGGGTGGACCTGAATTGTTTCAATTGCCGCCATTTGTGCACGCAGTATTCTGGTAGCCTCTTGCATCAGAGATTCGGCCGAGGCCAAAGTGGGTGCACTAACTGCCTTCTTCATGAGCAGATGGGCCGTGGCAGTTGTTACCTGGTTTGAAGTGGGCATAAGAGCAGCGGCCTGACTGATGTAATTTTCCGCTTTGTCCAATGAATCACCCATAATCAATTCATACGTACCGTACTGGAGCCAGTAGTGCCCCTCATCCGAAAACAAGTCTTTGATTCCTTCGTAGATGCCGGCAACTAACTCATATCTGCCTGGGAATAAGGACTTCATCCTATTGTGATTGATGGTGTTCCGGTAAACGCCAAACGCGCGACTGGCGCGTCGGGCACGTCCTGGAGCCGGGAGAACCGTAGAAATTGCCCTAAGAAAGCTTATTGTCGCCTGCGCCAGAATCTCTCTCGGAGCCACATTCTCGACAACGAAATGCGCGATGATGGGATGCCTGATGACGAAATGACCCGCCTCGCCTTCCTTTGGGACTAGGATGTCGGCCAAATTGTCAACAGCGAGAGTGAGCGTTTCATTCGCTGGAAGCTGCATCGCGGTAATCATTTGCGCGAAGGCGATGCCGTAGTTCTCGACAGAAGGAATAGCAGCGACTAAGTACAACAATTTCGCGTTCAAGGGTTCTATCGTTGCGAACTCGTTTGTAATTATTTCATCGAAGCCTCGGCCCGTTGTTGCCTCCCGCATGGCGACTAGAATCTGCTTACGCGCCCTGTTCCGAAACACTTCAAATCGTTGTTCTGGATTCAGTCGGCGTAGCTCCCCGAGTAATTTGTTCTTTTCCAACACTTCCAACAGCGCCCCGATGTCTGGGTCAGTAAGAAGCGGAACTCTGAATCGGTCGATTCGAGTCACCTTCGCAAGGTGATACTTGAAGCGCAGAAAATCATTCGACCTCGCTACAACAACAATGATTGGTTTATGCTCTAAATCTCTCGTCTTTTCGTAAAATTCCGCGATTTCCCGAAGGTCCCAACCCGCGTGGTCGAAGATGAGAAGCAATCGGCGGTCAAGGACTCTGACGTATTGGGCTAGTTTCTCGGCATCAGGTCGTGACTCTCCTTCGGAGAAAAGGACGTTGTATCCATCAGCAATCAACTGTACTGCAGCCCGCTTTGCAAGAGTCGATTTGCCATTGCCTGCTGCTGCCGAGATGACAAAGAAATCAGGCTCGCCATGTTCCATCGCAGTCCGCAGCTTGGCCCTTAAGTCATCGCTGACTTGTCTGTGCGCATCGAGTCCTTCCGCAATATCTTCCCACGTAGGAGGACTGCCTAAGAGAAATAAAGACCGTCTTCCTCGTCGCGACAGCAACGAGGGCGCTTTAAAAACCGAGTAGAAGTACTCCGCCAAACTCACATTCGCTGCTGGCATTCCCTCCTCGGCAGCTCGGAGTGCAGGCTCCAGAGTTGGGTCGACGGCGCGCAGTACGTCTTCTCGCTTGTGCGGTTGACAGTTCGTCCTGAGCCAATCAAAAAACTGCTGGCCCGTCGCCCTGACAGCAACTATGTTGTACCTTTCGAGCACTTCTTCCATCGGCTTTGAAATCCCAGTTGAAACGAGGAAAGACTTTGGGCGACGCTCGGGAGCATCTCGGTCTCTTTGTTTCCTTATTTCAATGTATTGCCAAAATAACGATTCGTCCAAATTAGTCCCGATGAAAACCGTATTCATCGTCGAATAGTCCTGGACGAAATGCATGTACCAGACGTCGAGAAGCGACGCACGATTTCCATAATCACTGCGGCCGAACGTCAAGTCCTGTGCGTCATCGTTCACGCATTCGTGCAGTTTCACGAACTGAAGAGTTCTTAGAAAAGCGTCGCGCTCTCGGTATTGGCCAGGAGCAACAATTTTCTGTAGGCCAGGCACTCCCGCGGCGTCGTAGACTCGCTCAAACAAATCATCGATATTCGTCGTGTATATTCTGAACCAATACCAGAGCGGAATCAGCTTGTACCAGGCGGCGAAGCTGACAACGTGGAGCTGCGTGCGTAGAAAATCCCGCAGAGCCCCCTTACCTCTCTTGTGAGTAAGCGCAGCCTCGTAAAGAGTCTTCAGCGGCGTTTTTCCATCATACGGCTCAGCGTACAAAAAACTCCAAAGTCGCTTAGCTAATTCGGGCGATAGCGGGAGCGATTCGTTAAATGAGTTCTCGGCATCTACAGAAAATCCCGCGCCCGCAAAGAGAACGACGCGGTTAAGCTCCAAGTTTCGGGCTAGAGTCTTCGCGTCGGTGGTTGAAAGCATTTGAGTGGCACTTCCCAAAGTGAATCTAGCATCAGTTGGTTCTAGAACCGAGGGTTGTAATTGCGCCAACCCGTTTGTAGAGAAGCGGAGATAGGTTGGGTTGAATACGGAGATTCGGATGCACGAGGAGCCGGAGCCGAACGACGTGAGTAGAACTTCTGCTGACGCCGGGCCGGAATTTCACGCGAAGCCTTGAAGAAAACACCGTCAGCGCAAGCATGGTCGGGCGTGGCGACTTTCACGCGTGACGACGGCGATGTAGACTTCCCGGGCCTGGACACGAGACTGCGGACAACCCGGCCTCTTAGAGTTGCGTCTGGGAACGTGTGAGCGTATGACGGTGAGGCACCCCAATGTCGCTATCGGATTACGAGTTCTTGGATGACTTTTCTTTCAGAGCTCGTTGGTGGTTGCCTGACAAGCCCGGCGACCGCATTCCTGGAACACTGAGTTTTGCGGACGGGCGAATCCAGTTGGAACTCGACGGGGCATTCTCCGTGCCAGAACTGGAGTTTTCTAATCTTTTGTCGTCTTCTGCCATCTTCAAGGCTGCTGCAATTCACGGGGAGATGACGGACGGAGATTCTTGCACAGTTTTACGAGCTGTCGCGTTCGGAGTTGGTCAGGGCAGTCTCAGGCTTAGGGGAAACGCCCTCGTGGTTGGCGCTCATTGGCAGCAGGAAGACAGTCCACGGATTCAGAAGGTCATTCTCAGATTTGCCCACCTGGATGAATGGGCATACCAACAACTCTTTCAGCAAGGCTCTGGAGTGAGCAAAGAGTCCTTCACCTTCGTTCTCCCCACAGAGCCAAAGACGCTTCTGCATATTGAAGACCTGCTGTTAGCCAAGAACCTCATCTTGGCAGCGAACATCCAGGCCAAAATGGAGCGAACCACAACGTCCCTCATTAACCGCAACCAGTTCCTAGTAGAATTCAAGGAACCCGCCAATCTTTTGACGGTCAAAATCCTCGCGAGGGACATTGGCAATCTTCTTTCACTGCTTGTAGGAGAGGCTGTCCAACCCCTCAAGATTCGACTAACCCTGTCCCCAGATTCCCACTGTGCGCATCCTTACGTTGATTATTTTCTAGGTCTCAAAAATCGTACAATCGCCAATAAGTCCATGTTCGAGATGCCCTTGCCCTTCGCTGCGCTTGGCGAGAGCGGAACCAAAACCCTCTTCAAAAACTGGTTTCTCCATGAGGAAAATCTCAGGCCCATATACAGCCTACTCCTCAGCACCGTCTACGAACCTGACCAATACGTTCAAAGCACGTTTCTCTCGCTGGTGCAAGCCCTAGAAACTTTTCATCGGCGCTTGTACGAGGGGATTTACGTGCCAAAGGCGGAATATGCGGAGACCAGACAGTCGCTGATTGCCGCAATACCTCCGCAAACGGCACCAGCAATTGTTGAAAAGCTGACAGGAATGCTGAATTGGGGAAACGAGTTTTCCCTCAGAGACAGACTCAAAGAGTCCTTGGGTAGCCTGAGCCAAGAATGTTGGGCGAAATTGTCAAACAAACGTGAGCAGGGAAACTTTATTCGCGCGGTCGTGGACATCCGAAACTATCTGACCCATTACAAAGAAACCAAGAAGCCCGAGATAATCGAGACGCTGCCCGAAATGTATAATCTCAACCAGCAACTTCGTGCAATTCTCACAGTTCTACTATTTAAGCATCTCGGCATGGAGGAAAATAAGGTAGCGAAAGCGTTAGCATCGCACCTCCAACTAGCTCATTGAAACGAGGCAAATGACGGAACTCATTTGGGATGGGAAGTACAAGGATGGCAAAAAGCAGGGGCCGGTTCGGATTGCGCTGCCGTTTCAGACCATTGAGACGGTTAATGAGAGCGCACAGGAGCGGCAGCGAAGCCTCGAACTTTTCTCGGCTGGTCGAGAATCAGGGTGGCGCAATCGCCTGATTTGGGGAGACAAAAAATACGTCCTATCGTCACTTCTACCGGAGTTCGCAGGCAGGGTAAATCTGATATATATTGACCCGCCGTTCGATACAGGGGCCGATTTCTCGTTTAGTGCAGCCGTGCCCGAACATCCCGATGACGCCAACTCTTCGTTCGCATTCACGAAAGAACCAAGCATTATCGAGCAAAAAGCCTACCGTGATACGTGGGGCCGTGGCTTGGATTCATATTTGGCGTGGTTTTCTGAGGCTGCTATTCTGCTTCACGAACTCTTGGATGAAACGGGAACAATTTATGTTCAGCTTGATTATCACGTCGAACATTACGCGAAGGTCGTGCTAGACGAGACGTTCGGCAGCGGGCGTTTCCTGAGTCGCATCGTCTGGAAACGAACCAGCGCCCATAGCGGAGCGGATAGGTTTGGTCCAATTCACGATGTGATTCTCGTGTATTCCAAGTCGGAGTCTTACACGTGGAATGAGGTTTATCAGGCGTACGACGAGGAGTACGCCTTAACGTTTTTCGAGCAATCCGACCCTGACGGGCGTCGATGGAAGCGTGGTGATTTGACAGGGCCGGGTGTGCGAACGGGGGATAGCGGGAAGCCTTGGCGAGGAGTGGACGTTACTGCGAAGGGCCGCCATTGGGCGACCCCTTCATACGTGTATGAAAAGTATCAAAAGCTTACCGGAGATAACCTGGCTAAATACCCATTCTTGCAGCGGTTCGACAGACTCGATGATGCGGGACTTATTCACTGGCCAGAGAAACGCAATGGAATGCCTCGCTACAAGTGCTATCTCGAAGACATGCCTGGTACGCCACTACAAGATGTGTGGACGGACATTCGTCCCATCCATAATCTAGCAGAGGAGCGAGTTGGCTATCCCACGCAGAAACCGGAAGCTCTTCTTCAGAGAATCATCACGGCCTCAAGTAGTGGAGGCAACCTTATCCTCGATTGCTTTGTAGGGAGCGGGACGACGGCTGCGGTCGCGGAAAGACTTGGAAGGAACTGGATTGCTTGCGACCTTGGACGCTTTGCTATTCACACGACGAGGAAGCGACTACTTAGCATCCCAAACGTGAGGCCGTTCGTTGTTCAGAATCTCGGGAAGTATGAACGTCAAGCATGGCAAGTGGCTGAGTTTCCCGCGAATGGCAAAGACCACCTCGAAGAGCAGCGGCAGCGGGAGGCCGCTTATCGGCGATTCATCCTCGACCTATACCATGCGACGCCATTTTTGGGCCACGCGTGGCTCCACGGTACGAAGAGTGGGCGGATGGTTCACGTGGGCGCGGTAGATGCGCCGGTGACACTCGCGGACGTGAAAGCTATTGCGAAGGAAGCGTGGAAGGCCTTGAGCACGGGCAAGGACGCGACCACGAAAGCAGCGGTCGATATACTCGGATGGGACTTTGCATTCGAATTAAACGAACTTGCCAAGCACGTTGCGGCGGAGTCGTGGGTAGATGTGGCTTTCAAGAAAATCCCCCGAGAGGTTCTTGATAAAAAGGCTGTCGAGCAGGGCGATGTGAGGTTTTTCGAACTCGGGGCGCTATCCGTTGATACCAAGCAGACTGGTTTCGAACTCAGCCTAAAGGTGAAGGACTTTGTGATTCCGACAGATGACATCCCGGAAGAGGCCCGAAAGGCCATCAAGCACTGGAGCCAGTTGATTGACTATTGGGCAGTGGATTGGGACTACAAGAATGACACCTTCCACAACCAGTGGCAGACGTACCGCAGCAAAAAGGAGCCGAAGATTGAACTCGAAGCAGATTACAAGTACGCGGAGCCGGGGAAGTATGCGGTGGTCGTGAAAGTCATCGACATTTTGGGAAACGACACAACCAAGACTCTAGAAGTCACTGTAAAAGAGAAGCGATAAGGCGTCATGCCACGCAAGAAGAAGCAGCCAGCGAATCCCACGCAGACCGAATTGCTGGACATAACCGCCCGGCTCAAGACCGGAGTGTGTGTTCCTCCCCTCCGTGAAGCTGTGAAGGCTTGGAGAGCGGGTGGATACAAAGGGGTCACAGAAACGACACGGCTCTTGTTGAATCATTGGTTCCATACCGACCACAGGCTACCCACGGGACGTCTTTTCAATTACCACCACTCGCAGCAAGAAGCGCTTGAAACTCTAGTTTTCGTTTGGGAATACGAGAAAGTCCGCAGACGGAAGACGCTACTGCAAAGATATGCAATGGCTTCACCTGATTTGCGACTGCCGCCCTACGACGAGTTCGCCCGCTACTGCATCAAGATGGCGACAGGCAGTGGGAAAACGAAGGTGATGGCGCTGGCTGTCGCATGGCAGTTCCTGAATGCCTCGCGGGAACAGGACGAAATTGCCAAAGATTACGCGAAGACCGTCCTGCTTCTTGCTCCAAACGTGATTGTCTTTGAGCGTCTGAAGACAGATTTCGCCGGGGGCCGAATCTTTCGGACTGACCCTGTCATTCCAAAAGAACTCGAAATCTTTTGGGACTTCGACTGTGTTATGCGCGGCGAGGCTGAGAAGGCCCACTCTGAGGGCACGCTTTTCTTGAGCAACATTCAACAGTTCTACGAGCGAGGCGAGCGCTCGAACAACGATGAACCTGACATCATGACAGAAATGCTCGGGTCTAAGCCTCCGACCAAGAAACTGGAGTTGACTGACTTCGGAGAACGAATCACCATGCGGGCTGGTCATCTGCTTGTCGTAAACGACGAAGCCCATCACACACACGATGAGGATAGCGAGTGGAACAAAATTATCCAAGGCCTGCACGGCAAGACGCCGTTAACGGCACAACTCGATTTCACGGCCACCCCGCGTTTCCAGAGAGGTGGAATTTTTCCTTGGACCATATTTGACTACCCGCTCAAGCAAGCCATTGTTGACGGCATCGTGAAGTGGCCCGTGAAGGGTATCGCCAAGATTCAGGAGGCAAAGTCCGAGATTGCGAGCGTGCGATACAGAGCGTATCTGACTGCGGGTGTCGAGCGTTGGAAGGAATATCGAGACCAGCTAAAACCTCTGAAAAAGAAACCGATTCTCTTCGTCATGATGAACAGCACGGACGACGCCGACGATGTCCAAGACTGGCTGAAAACAAAGTACCCAGAGGACTTCGGGGGTGAAAAGACCGAAGTCATTCATACGGACAAATCTGGTGAGGTGAGCAAGAAAGACTTGGACGTGGCCCGAAAAGCCGTCCGAGAAGTCGACCTTGAAGGCAGCCCAATTAACGCCATAGTGAGCGTGCTGATGCTACGTGAAGGTTGGGACGTGCAAAATGTGACCGTCGTAGTAGGGTTGCGTCCGTATTCAGCGAAGGCAAATATCCTACCCGAACAGACCATCGGTCGCGGGTTGCGCCTGATGTTCCGAGACCTCGGCGTCAGCTTCACGGAGCGAGTGGACATCATTGGTAACCGGGCCTTTCTTGATTTCGTAGACGACCTCGAAAAACTGGAAGACCTGAAACTCGACACCTTCGAAGTCGGCAAGGACAAGCTGCGTATTGTCACGATAATACCACTCGAAGACCGCAAGAAATTCGAGATTGGTCTTCCATCGCTCACGCCAACGCTCGTTCGGAAAAAGAGTTTGGCAGATGAAATCGCTGCGCTGGATGTGTTGGCGTTGAAAAGTATCGTCCTCCCTATGGGGGAGACAGACCCCGTCTCCAAAACCTTCCGATACGAAGGTTACGACATCATCACGCTGGAGAAGATGGTTGACCGTGAATACGAACTAACAGAGCCTCAGACCGCGCAAGAAGTCATTGGCTATTATGCGCGGCGCATCGCGGAAGCAGTGAAGCTGCCTGCACAGTTCGCTGCCATAGCCCCCAAAGTCAGGGAGTTTTTCGAATTAAAGGCGTTTGGGCATCCGGTGAACTTGGATGATTCGGTCACTGTGAAAGCGATGAGCACCAATGCAGCCCAATATGTGTGCGTGGACATTTTCAAGAAGGCGCTGCTCGCTCTGACCATCGAAGAACAGCAGGCTCAACTTCTAGAGCCTGAGCGGATGCTTTCGACCTGCCAACCATTCCCGTGGTCAAGGCCAGTTTGGGAGGGAGCCAAGACCGTATTCAACCTCGTTCCATGTGACAACGAGTTCGAACGAGAGTTTGCGAAGTACTTGGATGGTTGCGCTGACGTGGTCGCTTTCGCAAAGCTGCCACAAATCTTTGGCTTCTCCATCGAGTACACGGATGCCGCGATGAACCTGAAATCCTATTTTCCCGACTTTGTCGCGGTTGATGTTGAGGGCACACACTGGTTATTAGAAGCGAAGGGGCAGGAGAACATTGATGTAATTCGTAAAGACGGCGCTGCTCTCAGGTGGTGCGAGAACGCGTCCAAACTCACTGAGACAATGTGGCGCTATGTCAAAGTGCCTCAGAAAGACTACGAAGACCTGCGGCCTAGCCACCTAGCGGACCTTGCCGCATTGCAACCAGCAACTTTGTACTAATGCTCCGTGCTCAACGAGATTCAGAAAAATTGCTCGCAGGTCGGCCCTGCCGGCGACCGTGCTTTGCGTGGTGACCTTGCCAAGGCCCGAACTATCAAAGGCCTTTAAATTTACCCCTTGACAACTATCCGTTGTGGTTGATACTTCGACCCAAGCGTTTCACACTCAGGGTCCCTTTTCTATGTTTGCAAACGACAACAATGCTCCCGGCTACCATCCACGTTCTTAGAACGCTTGAGAGGAACGGAGACCGTGAAAACTCTTGTTGGGTCCCTACTGTTCTTTGCTATTAGTGCTTCCGCGCTAGCTCAAGGTTCAAGGTTTCCGGACAGCGCCGTGTCGCTGCCGTCTGGTTGGAATGGACCGGTTTTCAAGTTGAGCCAAAACTATCCCACCCAAATAAGCGCAGATGTTTATCCTTGGCAATCAATCGACCCTCTCACGGCCCCAAACGACTACATGCAGTCCGTCCTTCACTATTGCCTCGCCGGGAATATTGAAGTGGATTGGGTGGTCCAGAACAATCAGACACGAACTTGGTACCACGCGCCCTGGATGCACTGGGGTGACCACGGCAGGGAACCAATCCGAGGCCTCACGTACGAAAAGCCGTCAGGGAAGGGCGTGCTCGCTAACACGCAAACCGATGTTTTTCAAAATTGGGCTGTCGGTTTCTACAACAGTCCAGGTGGCTTCACCATAGGACGCGTCTGGTCAAATGCGTTATCACCTAATCCGGGTCTCGCGTTATTCCCTGAAAATACGGTCAGCTGCAAGTTGCTGTTCACGGAGGCGACAAAAGAGCAAGTGCCATTTCTCGCAGGCTCGTTGGAGTGGGATGCTTATATCTATACAAGCAACGACAACGCCAAGGTAGGTGCGCCGCGAATCTTAAAAAAGCTGCGCCTCTTGCAGTTAGATATCGCTGTTCGAGACAGTCGCGCGAATTCGACGACTGGCTGGATTTTTGGAACATTCATATATGACGGTACAATCGCCGGAAACAATCCATACGCAAGACTTAGGCCGGTAGGCTTGATGTGGGGTGACGACAAAGATTTCAACTTGCCTCAGGCGCAACAAGGATTAAAGCCCAAGCAGACATGGTTGAATCCCGATGCGCAACACATCATGACGCATTATGGATGGTTGAATCGTCTGAACGGCCCTGTCGATAATGCGCAGTCCTCATGTCTCTCCTGTCACTCTACAGCGCAGTGGAGAGTGTTGGCTCCGATGGTGCCGCCGGCGGGCACGCCTGCGGGCTCCCCGCAATGGATGATGTGGTTCCGAGACATCGGTCCCGGAACTACTTTTTCAAGTGGCACTGCGTCGCTCGACTACTCTCTACAGCTCGCCGGAGGAATGCAGAATTTAGTCGCGTGGGTTAACACTTGCGCCGCCCATCCGACAAATACGATTGTTCCACCGTGTCCACAGGCGGCGTTCGACGCCTTCAACGCACACCGACCGCGCCCACAAATTCAGCTCGGATATCTAGTAACACGAGACGCTCCTGAAGCAACCAGGACAAAACCGGCCGTAAGCGCCTGCGGTCCTGTATGTGGGACAGAGAGATGGCCCGTCAAAACGTGGAGCGACTTGGATGCGAATAAGGTCTCGATGCAGCCTGTAAGCCAAACGGTCCAGGGTCTGGTATCCCTTATGCCGCCGGCGACTCGGCCCCAGAATAACCGCGTTGCACCAATTGAAACGACGACGTTCTTGGTCGGAGCATATTTGCTCGGTTTTAAACTTGAGCAAGACCAGGACGTACATATCGTTCTCGGGGACGAGCGTGTACACGAAACAATGATTGTTGAGATTCCCAATCCAAAATGTGGCGGAGTATGTTCATCAAAAGGTTTGAAGCCCATTCAACAGGCGAGGGATAACTTCCTTCATCACTGCGGTGTTCCAACGTCTCAATTCAAAAAACTGACGAAGCCGCTGCAAGTGCGGGTGACCGGAGTCGGATTTTTTGATTTTAATCATCACCAAACTGGAGTTGCGAAGAATGCAATCGAGTTGCACCCTGTACTCCAAATCGATTTTCCAGACAACACAGACGACTGCGCTAGGCACGTAATGTGAACCCAACGATTAATTTTAGGAGGAGGGCATGAGCAACGATGTCCATGTCAATAAATCGACGGTCAAGGATGGCTCGCATCTTAGTTATGTGACTCTGCTCGCGATTGCGTTCGGGATAATTGTTATGACTCTGGTCCTGCTCGCGTGGGGAGTCGCTAAGCTGCGGTACGACCCGCAGCTTCAACGTTTCGTCCAAGTGACTAGCGCATTTTTCTATATTGTTGCCCTGACCGGAATCCTGGCAGCGCTCCTTTATTATCGTTTCTTCCCGCATCTCGTTGTCACGATAAACATCGACGAACCGACTAGCCGAGTACTTCGTCTACGACTTCAAGTTGAGAACAAATCCAATGTTGCGGTCATAAAGGAATCGGCGAAACTCCAAATCTTAGAGCACCAGGTTAGCGCTCAAACGAACTGGCTACTTTCGGCTGATTATCGAATTCCAAACCCGAGAGTACGGAGCGCCAAGACAACCGCACCCACCGAATGGGTCCCGCTTAACGAGATGGCCCTGGCCAGAGCAAACCGGGGCGAAGAGCCAGTGGGGGGTCAGTTGAAGGAACCAATTAACGTCATGAGCTCTACCATCGGACTTGAGCCGAATCAAATTGCTACTACGGACTTACTGTACGCACTCTCTCCAGACGCCACCGCCGTGCACTGCGCACTTCAGATAAGAGTTTCAATTAACAAAATCGCATTATGGATATGTCGACGCACAATGGGTCCTGACTATTACCCTCAAGCCACCGCGACCGCGTGGGCACTTGTGGCACCTGCTCGGCCTTTCGGGGACGCTACAGGGTCTAGACCTGCTCAAGAGTTTGAGGCGCCGAGGAACGCTTAGCAGCCAAAGCTCTCTCTCACTGATGTTCTCCACCGCTGAGGCTTAAATGAGCAGATTTCAAATTTCAGTCGCCGATACAGTGCCTGACAGTCTTGTGCTGTTGGCTCAGGCCGATGGTTGCACAGCGCCCACAAGTATTCTTGCCCCTAGTTTGAAGAGGTACTGGATGTCGGCATTTATCGAGAACTACGGGCATTCTTATAATTTGTCCACGGCCATGGTATCGGAAAACCATAATCCACGACTATTTGCGTCGCTCGAATGGGCCGGTCGCGACTCCGTGACATTCGCTGGTGATGGGACGGCGGACTATAGCGACTTCCTCTGGAACGAAGTCAATATTGATGTTCTTTCCACGTTCGTGGAGCACTTAATTTCCCGAGGCGCGCGGAAGATTACGCTTTCGCGACTACCGTACGACAGCTTGAGCGTTCCTTTGCTGCGTTCTGCCGGCGAGCATCTGGGACTGTGCGCGTCAATCGAAGAAATTGATGCCTTGCCTTTCATCGAGGTCGACGGCAGGTACCCCGTTGAACAGTGGCGCGGCGTGCGTGCAGAAGGAATAGAAGAACTGAAATCAAAGTTGCGTTCCCTTTCGACGCGGTTCGCCGTTGATGTCAGCCTGTCGCACTCTGAGAGCGAGATAGAAGCGGACCTTTCATCGATGATGGCTATGCATATCGAACGCTGGGCCTGTCGCGGGATGCGAAGCAAGTTCACAGGTGAAGCGAGGCGAAAGTTCACAAAGCAAATCTGCCAGGAGGCACTTCGCCTCGATGAGCTGTTCATGGTTTCACTCCGAATCGACAATACGCTCGCGGCTTACAAGATTGCGTTTCGCGGAGGCGATACGATTTTTGAATGGGTAATTAGTTTTAATCTTGCTTTCAAAAAGTGGTCTCCCGGAGCTCTATTGATGTACCTGGTGTTGCTTGGTGCTGACGAGTTCCAATTTAAGCGGTACGACTTAATGCGCGGAACCGAGCCTTACAAGCTCAATTGGACCCAGAAAACACGTCGGAATTTGCGCGTAACTTTGACGCGTTAGGCCATTAAGATAGTCAGAACAGTTGGCTGGTCGGCATTATTTACCATGTGAGGGCTAAAAGGCGCTAGACACAACAAAAGCGAAGTCCGCCTACGATGATTTCTTCACGCTGGGGGAAGACGCCGACTCCGACATTCCCGTCCTTCAGCAAGCCAAAACTGAATGCGCGAAGCTGAAATGACGGATTCAGTTAATGCGAACTCCAAACCGTCTCGAACTGTTCCGAATTTTGCCGTTTTGGCCAATACCAAGCAAGATGTAACCGAGGGCCGTCCTGCCAACTCCACTGAAGCCACCCCGTTGCTGCGTCATAATTTTGCTTGAAACCCCTTAGCGCCAAGCGTTGTTCGACGGGCTTTAGTAGAGATTGTGCCCATTGTGCAATTTGCTCAGGTGTTGCCGTACTCCGTTTCTTCGTTACTGCCCACGAATATCTGAACGCATCGCTCGGCAGCTTCGCGTCGAGCAGCTTTTCAAAATCACCGGCTATACCAGAGAACATTAAGTTCTTAGGAGTGGATTCAATCTTTTCGAGTTGTTTCTGGAACCACATTTCATTGAAGGAGGTTATTGCCTTCAGTTCGACCACGCCCGTAACTTCTTCACACTTCGTAGGGTGTCCAAATCCCAAGTCGATTCTGGCTCTTCTTTTCGTGCGGCCTTTGCGCTGATACTCCTTACTGGCAGTTGGTATCTCTGGGTGAAGATTGGCGGACAGCATACCGATAGCTTTCCGGGTGGCTTCCGGCAAGTGTGCTATGAAAGCACATCGCAGAATTTGTTCCTGCGTGACGACAGCCGGGTGAACACTGGCCATGACGGCACCGATGGTCGCCTGTATTTCCCCCGGTATGCACGCAGCAGGATGAACACATAGCGGAGAGGCATATGTGACGCCGGACCCTCGCGTGCGGCCTAAATCACTAAATCGGTCTCCGCGTCGGATTAACTCGGCTTGCAGTTCGAGATAGTCCGCCTCGTCAACAGTGTCCAGTTCGTCTGATATTGAGTAGAACGCTGGCGGATTTGGGTGATACCTGGTCGGCTTGCCCTTTTGCCAATCAAACATCACCTTTTCTAAGGTGCTGCTCTGCCACCCTTTCTCGGCAATGGCATCTCGCCACAAATCCCGTGCCTTAGAAATGTTTAGTCGGGACATCAAAATTCCCTTTCATAAACTATCACTGCACAAGCGTGACCAAACTATAGCGCACACAAAGGACTCCGGGATTGTCCCATTCCACTTTACGGCGGTACCGCGTTTAGGTATTGGGCGGACCTTTTGCGTCCCGGAAAACACGTACTGCTTTTGATTGACAATCTCAAATTGGGACAGCTAAGCTCCGCCGCGGTACATGCACACAGCTCAGCCGTAAATTTCCAGGAATCCCCAGAGTTGCGAGGAGGCTCACTTGCGAGTAGTCACAATCGAGAACTTTGGAACGTTAGGACCGGATTTCGAGGGGCACGAGGGGTATATTTATGAAGGAGATGCCTGGCTTCTGCGGTTCACAATTAAATCGCCCGAGCATTTCTTTGCAAATGAGTTGAGGAATCTGTGTGAGGTCCTCGGCTTAAATTTACCACAAATCTACCAAATGACTCTGTACGGAGGTGGGCGAGGTCTGTACGATGCGCGTCTGCATATTTCGTTCGAGACTCCCCCGAAAGACAACCAAATCGAGCAGTTGAGGATTGCGCTTGCCGCGTCATCCCCCAGCGACTATGAAGATGACGAACTGGATTCTCGGTTTCGTGAATTTCTAAAAACCACGACCCCTGCAATCAAGAGTAAGGTGGAAAAAGCTCTTCAACAGGAGGAATTGAATGTTTCCAAAGACACTCAGAGTGACTAGCAACGCGGCGCGCTTTATCCGCGCCAAATCGAACCTCGACACCGTAGTTCAATTTGAGTGGGAAGACGGCCAGCCAGGATTGGACACGTGGGGAAATGTCAATTTCATCCTTGCTGAGACTCTGCGTGCGCAATACGAAGTCAAAAATATCGTGCGGCTCGAATTTCGTGGAATTCCAGACACTGCAGGAGAGTGTTCCATCACGGCCGAAATCCTGGCAAAGAATCCTGTACGATTGAACCCTGTGCGCAAGATACTCAAGGCACGCAAGCCCGCCACGCGCCAATCGGCAAAAGAAACTGTGCCCTTCGTGATTGATGACTTGCTAGACAGGTTCCCCGGCCTCGACGAGCGCGACAAAAAGATGCTCAGTGCTTTCAATACCCTGCCACTTCCGCGGAGAATTTACTTCTGGCAAAAATTCATCGCCCCTTATTTTCAATAGGAGCCAAGGTGGCGTCCAACAATTGCTATTTCTTTCGGCCGTTACGCCAAGCAGAATGTCCCGGAAAAGGTCGGAGTTGAACGATGTCAGGCATGGCAGGTTGCAATCAGAGTTGGAATGTCGTGAGCCTCGATTATGTGCTCGCCCTCCGCATCAATTACTTTCACTTTCGGTACGTTTATCGAACTCTCGAATGCAAAAGCAACCTGAAAAAAGGTCATCATTTCGAGGTCAGGTTGTTCTGTTCGCTCGTGATGTAGAGTAAAAGTAGGACTGTCCCCCCTTTCTTCCTCTCGCAGAAAAAAGGGCCGATATCCAGTTGTGCGATGTGAACCGGTGGTACTGATAAGAACCGAGAAGGCGACTCCCGGGTCATTCTGAGGAAAGCACTCTAAATTATAGCCGCCACCCCTGCAAAGTTCGCTAGACATCGCATTCCCTCAACTTACTTCTTTCACGGGAACGGTAGTCTGGTCGGGAACAATGAGGACCTCGTTGTACAGAGTGCTCGTCTTTTCAACGTATTCCACTTCTATGTCTGTCACCTTATCGTAGGCGCGACCTGTTGGGGGGTGGACAAACTTCTCAAGAATATAAATCTTCGGATTGATTCCTTGCGGTTTTGCGGGCTTCAGCTCAACCTTGTATCCCCCGGTAGGAAATTCGCACTTTCCCGTCACGTGAAGTGTTGGAGGCCCACCGGGTTCACGGTCATGCCATGCTTTCCAATCCGTACATTTTCCTTGCTGAGTACTCATTTTGGTCTCCCCTCAGCTCAGCGCTTTGAAATTGACTTGAATTCGCATCCGAGCTTACAGACTAGAAACTACCAAATTCGTTTATAGTCAACTATAAATTGCCGTAATGTAAAAATAATACTTGACTATAAGTTCGACAGAGCGTAATTTCCCTCAAATTTGCTTAGCTTGTCATGGGGGAATCACCGTTAAAGCAACCCGAAGCCGAGCTCAACGGATTTTATTGTTGCGGCGTGCGTACTAATTCTGTCGCTCGACTCAGCTCTCACGAAGGGAGATGCCGGACAACGCCAAGTCCGTCAACCACTGACGTAACTGCCGCCGAGCTAGTTCGGCCGCGCGGTTCTTACGCCTCAGACGACGCTGGAAACGGTATGGAGAAAACCTTCTTTCTCAAACAACAATAAAGATAGGGCTGACTGACACCATGACTTTGAGTTTTGACGATAGGCAATTACAGCGTTGGCGGTGTGGGAGCGAACTCAAGCTTCAGACGTTGGATTCGACACAGTTACAGCAAATGCTGGTTTGAGATTAAGAGTTTTATAGAGTTATCGGCAATCCTCATCAAACACGGGCGATTCTATCCTATGGTCTTACAAGATTCTATCCTATGGTCTTACACGGACGGCGATGGCAGAAACCATATTAAATTACCAAGTTTGGAAAGGAGTAGTATATGGCAAAACGGTATGCATTTCGACGCACGATAATTGGCGGAATGTGCGCAGGGATTGTGCTGGCTATTCTGCTAGTTGTAGCGCCAACTAGAACTCCCCTTAACGCTTTTGTGCCTCCGCCTGGTCTTGCCGCGGCAGTAATCAAGGCTATCCCGGCAATTACAGGATTGCTTACGAAGAAACCGTCTAACAAAAAGAACGACGAGAGCGGACAAGCGCTTAAATCGGTCCAAGACTACGCCCAAAGAGAACAGATATCATGGAGAATCGTCAGTGCTTCTGGTTTGGCTACGCAGCATATGGCTGCGATGCAACAAATAATTTCCGCAACAAAGGCACCCGACAAAGATAGTATGTCAGATTTGAACAACCACTGGACCTTTGTTGATGACGGTATTGCTGCAATCGTTGAGTCGAAGCCTAAAACTCAAGTCTTTGATTCTAGTTCGACCATGGTAATCGCAATCAACAAGTTATTACTCAATGGTACCTCATTACGCAAGAATATCAAAATGCAGCTGAAATACGACCCTGACAAACCGGACGCTCGGATGCTAGAGAACCTTAAGGAGAATATCAAAACGTTGGACGAAATCCTTGAGGCTTTGAACGATTCCACTGGCGCTGAAATCGAAATGATTGCGGACGAACTAGCAGTGCTCGGAACCAATCCGGCATCAGCTTCCGACGGGACGGCAACGAAGGCCGCTGGAAAGAAAGTTTCTCAATCAGCTTTCGAAAAGCCCGAAGCGCTGGACAAATCAGTCGGTGACTTGCGACAACAGCTTAGCAACTACACTTCCAGTACGGTGGCTGTGCAGTAAGTAAGCTAATTTCGAGAATGTCAATGTTTCCACCGAATTTTTGTGCCGAACGGAATGGGGTTCCATGCTAACTCGGGGGAGATGCCTTTGGATTACGGTTTGCATCTTTGCGCTGATGGCACTATCCGACCCGTCCTTCGCTCAAACCCCGCCTGCTCCCCACTTTGACGAAAGTGTCTCGCCTGTTGCGGACCAAGTGCCGTGCATGCTAACCAACAATCAAAACTATGCTGCTCGGTCACAAGTGCCTGGCCAGCTTCCACCGGCAATTATGCTTGCCGAAGCTGCAGAGTTGAGGCTGAAAACGTTTATCGAGCAGAACAAGGCTAACGCCCCAACAGCCGAGGCACTCAAAACCTTTGCCGAGGATTTGCGGGAGAACTATGTGACTTTCGGCATTCAGGGTTTGAAAAACGCCCTCCCTAGTATTCAGGAAAGAGCAGCCACCAATTCTACCAAAGGACTAGCGCTTGGCGACCCGCTGGGTGCCCAATACGAGGCCCTTATAGAATTAAAACGCCTAACAGACGAAAATGTAAATCAAACTCCTGCTTTTCCGCGCCCTAAAGATGTCTCTTGCTCTATGTCGATTTATTCTTGGGACGAGGTGCATAAATCTCTTGGTCGAACGATTGCTGACACTTTCCTCACTGTTCAGATTACAGTGAGGAATCTCGACGGCAACAACGAATTCCTGGTTCACGACGCCGAATTTGCGGTGGATGCAGACAGTGCGTGGCCTTCACGCTTCCAGGTCGGTAATGAGAAGGAGGTCGTAAGAGGCGTTTTGCAGTACGGCCAGAACTATGACCGGCAGCACGTGATTCTCTCTATTGCGGACGGAATTGCGATGATTCTCGGCGCGATTGTCCCGCTTCCATATCCTTCGAGCGGAAGCTTGAACGGTGCTTCTGCCGTCTATCACGCAGGTTTGTTGCCAAGCCTGCATACAATTTTTCCTGACTTAACTACTAGAAATCTAAACACGCTAAACGACTTAGCCTTCAGCGCCGCGAACGCTAGCCGCGTTGTTGTACCCAAAAGCGGTTCGGTTCCTTTCCTGGTGTTTATTCCAATAAAACCGCTCGAACAGGCATGTTGGCTGGACAGCACGTACAACATCTATGCAGATTCTCCTCTGTCCTCTGCCTGTGAGCAGGTCTGCTCCGACGGGTCCTGTGTTTGCCCGAACGCTGACAACTGTAAGCCTCCCATTACGCGCTTTAAGCACTGGACGCCAATTCAACTCCAAGCGCTCGGGATGCATTCTTACGCTCTCATCGCGGGCGCGCACATTAAAACGGTTGGCCAGCCCGCCATTGTGAACAACATCAAATGCGACACTCCGTCTGACCCGTCAAACGAATACGCTCAATACAGGATACAAGGTGACCTGAGTTGTGACCTTTCCGGTTCGAACCTTGATACGCTTTCTATTTTGCGTTTCATTTCCCCAGCCGAAGTCAACAGTCCATTAGACGCCAAAGTCACGGTAAGCGGAGACAGTACGAAGGCAACAGCAACGTTATCATCTTCAGACATTTCAAAAATCGACCAAACTAGTTACGAACTGTTTGGGGTTGATAAGACGGGAGTCCCCCAGGACCTGAATCAGCAAATCAAATTCCTACTCAAGCCGACGGTCTCCGCGGGCCAAAGTGTGCCTGCCGCCGGTACGACCGCAAATCTGAAGGGTTCAAATCTTCAGAACGTTTTGCAGGTGCTGTTCTACGACGCTTCCAATAAGACAAAAATAGCAGCCGTCCAAACTGACCAAACAAAGGCCGCACCTGATTCAATAACATTCACAGTGCCAGCCGCGGCAACGCTGCCCGCCGGTACCACCTATCATATTCAATTGCTTATGGCAGATGGAACCACTGCGACATGGGACACAAACACGACGGTCACGCACTAGCGCTTTAGCTAAGTTCAGTTCGTCGAATTCGGCAAGCAATCACCTTAGGCAGTGCTTCTCGGACGGAGACTCCAGTCGAGTACCCTGCTTGAGCAGAGAGGTTTGAGCCTATGCATCGCCTTATTCTCTTGGTCGGATTGTTCTCGCTCGCAACTCACGGCGCTGAAGTCTCAAGAGCGACGCCTCAAACCTCTGATTGGACGATAATGCTTTTCATGAATGCAAAAAATGACCTTGAATGTGCTGGGATTGCCAATTTCCTGGAAATCGCGAACGTCGGTAGTACTGCCAAAGTGAATATCATTGTGGAACTGGGACGGCCCATCAAACACCACTACACGAGCGACGAGGGCGGATGGTCAGGTGTATTGAGATTTCATGTGTCAAAGGGCATGCATCCGGTGGTGAGCTCCGCGATAAATCCATCTCGTCCAGAAGTCCGAAATGCGGATATGGGTAGTGGGGAAACGCTTTCTGATTTTGTGCGATGGTCCGAGGAGAATTACCCAGCCAAAAAGTTCATGCTCGTGATTTGGAACCACGGACAAGGCTGGCGCTTCTATCAACAGTTGGCTGTCAGCGATAGCGCTAAACTTCTAGGGGTTGCATATCCTGAAATCCGAAATTTGGACGATGAGCCGCAACATTGCGGTCCGTCCGCGCAAACGTTAACAGGAGGAGTTCGGTCAGTCTCCTTCGATGAAGACACCGGCAATTACCTTTACAACCGGGACGTCGCCAACAGTCTCCGAAACCTTCACCTTGATGTCTTAGGGTTCGACGCTTGCTTGATGGCTACAATTGAGGGCGCGTACGCATTTCGACATGTGGCTGACGTGATGGTTGCCAGCGAGGAACTCGTTCCCGGTGACGGCTGGAACTATGACATATGGCTGCGGGCCTTAGAGGACCATCCTGAAATTGACGGCTCAATGCTAGCAAGAGGGATAGTCAGTTCTTACCAAACGACATACGGAGATTCAGGAGACACCACATTATCGGCAATTCATCTCGCAACGGTGGAAGAAGCAACTCAAGCGCTTTCGAACTTCTCCCTCTTAGTAAAATCGAAACTATCGACCGAGGGTCCGCTCTTAGCCTTTACCCGATTGTCATTTCGTACGTTTGGCGACTGGTATCAAGATTCTTGGCAAGATTGCCAGGGCTCTAAAGTAATGCGTTTTCAAACTATCGACTTAATTCAATTCCTAGACCTGTACGGACGGAAAACGAAAGACGCGCAAATAAAGGCGGCGATTAAACGGGTGGAGCGCCAGCTTCAAGGAGTCATTATTGCAAGGTATGCATCATCGCTATCTGCGGGTGCAGACCATTGGGCGTCGGGCCTCGCGGTCTACTTTCCGAGCAGCGAACTCGACTATCAGTGCGATACCGACCGAGATGGATATGACATTGAGGCCGTGCGCGCCGGACTCATACCGTTTCCACCCGAGTTCGTGGAGCGAAGGGGATGGGCGGACCTGCTTCGTGAATACTTGCGCTCTCGAATCTCGCCAATATCCTCACTGGAGTGAGCCCTTCCCTAAGGTAACGGGGCAGCGTTTACTGAAGGCTGCGGCGTGAGGCAGAACCCGCAGAAAAGGTTGTAGTGCCACTAAGCCGGCTTGTGGTCGGGATGCGTTCGCCCGCCTTCGAAAATTACGTTCTTTCCGAATCGGCAACTCGGCGAGTTGTACACAATGAACTCGTAAGAACTTCGAGCCACCGAATCAGTTTTGTGTAGAAAAGACCCACCGGAAAAAACGAGTTGACTCAGATGATTGCGTTTGTCTGAAGTCAGCGTTCCATTTGCTATGGAATCTAGGAGAGAAGGTCTCCCGTCTCGCTGTGCGCTCAAATTTAGAAAGTCTTTCGCAGGGATGAAGTTTATGTGTGTCCAGATTACTGCGGGATACGAGCGGCTAAACTGTTTTCTCGTCGTCTCGTTAATGGTCTGAATTATCTTCCGACCCAGTTGTATCTGTTTTGTTGAATCAATTTCCAAGATGAGCTTGGGCCGACTAGGGTTGACCAAGACTATCGTTTTTCGCATCCGAGCATGACCATAAGTCGCCAGCATCAATTTTTCGGTCGTCATATCAGGAATGACCCCGATAAATCGAATCTGAGCGTCAGGTAAAACAAGCCCTGACTTAGTCCGAGCGACGGTACTGAATCCCGAAACCAATCGCTGAAGTTCATTCCGGTTAGGCAAGAGACTTGAAGACAACGTTGCCCCAATGATAGGAATTTTGCTGGTGTCGTTCCACTCAAAATGTTGCTTGATTTCTACTAACAGCTTATTCAGGTCGTCTGGTTTAATGGGCCACCCTGTGAACGCCGAAATCGCTTTAGCCTCGATTTCATAGCTCACAGCATCTTTGGCCACAAAAAAATCGAACCCTCCACCTTTCTCGAAATCGTGGAACTGAATATCCCAGCCACGCTTGCTGAGATTCGCGGCGACCCCGAGTTCATGTCGAAGCGGCCACAAACCTTCATCCAGACCCTTTCGAATGCGGCCGAGCAAAATAGCCTTACCTTTTTCAGAGAGAGCCGGTATCGTTTGGCCCAGCCCGAGCAAGAAGTCCACGCCTGCGTGGCATTGCGCGGGGAGCGACGTAAATGTACCTGAACATTGCACCCGCAACCTTTCGAGGTTCAAAAGGTCCAATTCCAATGCGAAGAGTGCATCATCGAACGGAGTCACGAATCCTTTCGAATTCAAATCGGTTCCAATTTTTTCCAACGCTTGCCGGTACTCCTCCTCGCCGATGAATTCGACGACGACCCGCGCGTCGTGAGAGACGTCATCTAGACCATTTATCTCTCGATACCGCATTCCGACTCCTATCGCTCGCGTTAACGCGGCCGAGTGAATAAGAGATTATAGTCGCTCCCGAATCGGGCGCAGCGCCAGTGAGACTAGCCGGAAGACTCCCCATGATAGACATCAAATCTTAAAACCAAACCCTTTTCGGTGTTCTGTTCGCCCCGTTCTGGCGTACCCACATGACATCAGGGCGCGAGATTGAACTAAGGGCGTCAACGCATTCACAGGAAAAGTGCGAAGGTTTGTGAATCCTCGTTGCCGGGAAGGCGGAACACGAGAAGCTGAGGCAGTAAATTTCATAGCGAAAAGTGGGAACAATCTGGGGAACAGATTGGGAACAGACCGCGCCGGAACAGGGCGAAACACCGACCAACAACGTGTACGTAAGTCATTGAAAGGCAAAGACGGGCTATTTCTTTATCCAGCTGTGGCACCGAGGGTCGTGGGTTCAAATCCCATCGCTCACCCCAATTTCTTCCGTGAATTGAATGTCGGTGCTCGCCGATTGCTGTGAAATTATTCGCAATTATTCCAAATGTTCCCGCAAGTCTCCATTCGCGATTGCGACTCTACTTTTCCTTAAGCTTTAGCTTGCCGTTGGCCTTATTTTCTTCGAGGAACGCCAGCAATTTTCCGCTCGAGTCCAGAAGCCGGATCCACTGCTCGTAGTAGAGCGTGACCGGAAAACGGCCAAGCCCGTATACGCTGACTCCACCTTTCTCTCCGACCCTAAATTCCAGCTCACCCGAACGGCGACTTCCTCCCTGCTTTTCCAATTCGGCTAAGCGCGCCTTCAACTCCTCATAAGATGGCTCCGCCATTTTTCGCTCCTTTGTTCAATGGCAAACGAAAAGATTATATCGAACATCCGACGTTTCGGCGCGGCGATGAAGAGATAGGGACAACGGTAACAGATCAATGCGCAGGACTTTCAGAAGAAGTACACGCGAATCGCTATCACGTGAAGACGTGCAAACACATCAATTGAAGAACGGGCCGCTGAGTTTGGAAGCGGCCCTGCCAACCTCAAATAAGAAGTCCGGTTCAGTCTTGCGGTTGCGGCAACGGAACCGGCGTCGGCACCTGCGCCGGCACAGTATTCGCGTTCGCCCTGGCATCCCGCTTCGCCTGCTCCGCAGTCTGTGTTGAGGCGCCCGCGGCTGTGTAAATTGTCAGGTACGGCATGAAAGGCGTCACTTCAAACGGCATCTTTTCCCGCTCCGAAATCAACGCAACAGGCTTCGCCTTGACCATCTCCACCTTGTCCGTCCACGGATCGAGTTTGATGCGTCCGCCGAGCGGCAAGGCCGAGATCTGATCGAGATTGGCCGCCTGAAGCTGAGGCGCCGAATTTTCGAGCTGCTGTGCCAGATATACGCGGTCTCCGAGCTTGGGATTGATCAGCGCCGGAAGCGCCTTGTGTTCCGCGTCAAGCTGTTTCAGAAAGAGGCCCGGCGTCTTGAGCTTGTCTTTATATGGCGAGTTCTTCAGCAGATCGAGTGCTTTCTGATTCGCCGCCTCTATCTCGCGCGGTGAAGCGTGAAAGGAAAAACGCGCCACGATGTCTGTCGTTGAAACGTTGCTCAGATCATTAAATCCCCACGCGTCTGGCAACTTCTTTGTAATGAGAATCTCGCCCATTTCCTGCGCCAGCATCGTGGCCAGAGTCGCTTCATCAGGCAGCACGTCGAGCAAACCGCGGCTAATGACGATGGTGTGGCCAATCGAAAATGTTTCGAGCGTCGAAGTCAACAGCACCCTGCAGCGAATCTCCGGCTCAGTCTCTACATTATTTGTGACTTCAATATTGTTTACGACCGTCTCGAGGACCTTGTCCACGGCCCCCGGCGGCGCGATGAAACCGGCGCGTTGCATCCGCTCAAGCACATTGTCCTCGGCCCTTCGCTGCCATTCTCTCTCTGCCTCGACCGGAGATGGATCCTGTGATGCCGCTGCCGCATCCTGAATTCCGCCGGGCGCTTCCACCTGTACTTCGCTGAACTCACTCTCGTGGTCCGCACCCTTCAAATCGTAGCCCCAAAGTCGAGTCTGCGACTTGAGTCGAACGGGACTGGCCACGCCTTTCTTCGCTCCGGATTCCTCGCTGAAAATGTACGTAGGCAGCCACACGCCCGGCCGCATGTTGGTACGCCAACTATCAAAATGGAGATTGAAGCCGTCCATAGACTCAACTGGCGTGTCGATCCCGTTAAAGCGAACGATCGTGTAATCGTTCTCGTTCGCCCAGATGCGCCCCTTGAAGCGAAACCTTCCTGTTGACGGCAGCGGCGTCACATCGAATACGAGGCAGCGAACCTCGCCAAGAAACTCGCGGCGCACGAAATCAAAATGATAGTGCGCTCGGTCGATTCCGCGCCGGTCAACAAACACCATCTCGAGGAATCCTTGTGGGTCGTACTCCGTGAAGAAAAAATCCGTGAGGTGGGAAAGTGGATTAAATTTCGCCAATGCTCCCTTGGGCTTACTTAGGAGCGAACGGTCTACCACTCCCGTTTTAAAATCCGCGAGGCCGAGGAAATAGTGGTCATTGGCTGGGATGCTGCCGAGCTCTTTGTCCGGGCGCATTTCCTGAACGTACGTCTCGACGATCGGGCTGTAGTGCCGGATGGTGGCAATCTCGCGATTTTCAGCCGCAACGATGCGGTCCACTACCTGATCGGGATTCGAGACCGCCTGTTGCGCTCTTGTGGAATAGGGAAAAGCGAAGGCAAGGCCTACTAGGAGAAAGGAACCGATGCACACTCGCCTGGTTATGCGTTGGCGGTTTTCATTCGTAAAAATCATCCGGATATCCTCCCAAGCCCCGGCAAATAACGATGTCGTAAACGAGACATCAGAATTCTCGTAAGGATTCGGTCCGGGATCTTTCCTGACCCCTCAGGAAGGAGATGAAATTCTACGCGCTGCAGTTTCATCTGCAAACAACAAAATCTAACAATCTTTTAAAGGTACTGGGACTGTCATCGTTACCAAACGATGTACGTAGCAGTTTGTTGTGGGGTTCCGTACAGAGGCTCGCGGCGGAGAATACAGAATTCTATGTAATAACCGAGGATTGTAAGCGCTGGGACCCCGGCTGCCGCGGCTCAAGCGAGATCCACCACTAACGAGAATTCGGATGTAGGCCGATGCGGCTGTTAGTCTCGCCCGCAACCAGTTCTCGCATGCACAGCTCAACCATGTTGGCGTTGCATTGAAAAATCTGAAACATGGGGATGTCCTGTGGCTGCACAACGTAATCGCCAGACTCGATCGCGTCGGTATCCGGAAAATTTGCAACGACAATTCCGTTTCCAGGCGCCGCGCGAACGCGAAACTGGCCCGATGACGGTTCGTAATTTCCGTAGCTAAAGCATTGCCCGATGCACGCGCGATCCACAAAATGATCGATCAGCACGCGCGAGCCGCGCAACGGCCAGATTGTTGCAACGATGCGCTGCCCGGGCGGCAACACTCGCTCGTATTTTTCCGCCTGCGCTTCCATGCGGTTGAGCGTGCCGGTATCAGCATACAGGTAGACGAAGAATACCGCCGCGGTCGCCGCGAATCCGGCCACGTGCCATTTTTGCGGCCGCAGCGCACCGATCACGCACAACGCAAGTACCGCGCTCACAGATGTAAGCCGCTCTGGCAGCAAGCCCACTTGCGGGCCGAGCAGTTGCGTTGAATACAGCACGCGCGGCAACAACAACGCTGCCGCTACACCGATCACATAGAGTTGTAAAGGCAGACCAAGACTTTCCATCGATTCTTTCGCGCGCCATCGCAGGAAGATGTCTACTCCGACGCACGCCAGCAGGAACGCCAGCATCGTATTTGCGACTAAATGATATTGCGCTCCATAGGTCACAAGTTGATCGGTGCCGTTGAGCCTCATTAGTTGGCTCGGTAAAGAACCGGAATTCCACACGACATTGAAATGACGTCCGAGATAGAAATGCACTGCCACGAGAAAAGCGATCGCGCCGCCAAAAAGAAAACCCCGCACGCGCGGACTCAGCCACTCCGCCAACGCGATATAACCTCCGACGCTGACGAGCAACACAAATCCAAGCGGATGCGCCATCCACGCGAGCAGAGCGAGGGGCAACACGAGCGCGCGTTCAAAGCCGCGGCCGCGCAATAGAAGTGCCAGCCCGGCGAATGCGAGGCCCAGAGACAAATAATAATTCATGAATCCCTGCTCGAACGTCCAGCCATAGGCAAACATCGCGAGCGCAGGCATCACGTACCATGCACTGCGTCGCGTCACAGCGCAGATGAACGCAAACGCGCCCCAAAAGAAAAGCAGCGCGGAAGCCGACACAGCGATTTTTTCAGCGGCGTGAATGCCGAAGATGCTCGCTGCTCCGCTCAAGCAATAATCAAATAGAACGTTGTTCCACTGCCGCGCCAACCACAAACCGGGCGCTTTTCCTTCGCTGATGAGTTGAGCGAGCCAAGCGTTATAAGTGTGGCTCGCCAGATCGCCAGCCTCGATGCGTTCGTGCCAGAAGCATGGAACGATGAGCGCGAGTGACACTGCTATTACGAGGAGATAATTCTTCTTGAGAAATGACGATGCCAAATCGAGAGCGGAATTTCCGAGGCTAGTGGCTGTAGCGTCATCAAGAACTGACGAGTGATCGAAAGAGATCTTCCGCTCGTCCGCTGCGGATGCAGTTGTAGGCTCGGCAGGTTTCGTATCCATGAATAGCTGCCATCGTAGCAGCCACTCGATTGCAGACCAGCCGCTCGGAATCACAAAGTAGCAAAAGCGATACTAGAGTTACGACGGTCCGGAGCGAGGAGTTCGATAACTTGAACGAACTTGCGACAAAAACGATTTCACTTGGCCGATCCTTCTGCGATGGGACTCAGATCGGTGCGCTTGACCACCGAGTCTGTCTTCGCCTCTCTCCCAATATCGGCCAGCGTCCGACGCGCTTCGTCAAAGTGGCTGGCCGCACCTTTCGCATCGCCGGAAAGCTGAAGGTTGCGCCCCAGCAAGTATTGACTCTGTGCGATGAGTGCGCGAAGTCCGAGCTTCTCGCTGCGATTCAGCGCACCATTTAATTCATCTTTGGCCTTCGGATAATTTTTGGTATCAATCAACGCCTCAGCGAGATAAACGGAGCAATCCACGGAAAGATATTTCAGCCCAAGCGTGTCCGCGTCATTCGAAAGCCCGCGAAGCGTGACCGCCGCAGATGCTGCATTTCCTTGCTTAACCGCGAGTTTTGCCAAACTAACTTTCGAGAGCAGGGTCAGTTGCCGATCGCTGGTCTTCGATGCCGATTGCAGCGCCTGCTGATAAATCGGTGCGGCGGATTTGTAATCTCCCTGATAGAAGTAGCTGTCGCCCTCATCGTTTAGCGCCTGCGCCACTTGAATTTCGTTCTTCGTGTCGCGCGCTATCTTGAGCGCCTCGTCGAAGCTCTTGCGGGCGTCCACGCTATTGCCGATTTGCGCCTGAGCGCGCCCATAATCGATCAACACCTCGGCGAGCCACTGCCTCGTTTCATTAATGTCCCGCATGGATTTCAGCGCGTCCTGCTCCGAGCTGAGCGCCGCGCCAAAGCGTCCTTGAAAGCCGAAGAGAACTCCGAGGCTCGCCGATTCGATCGCCGCGCCTCGCTTGTCGCTCGCGGTGCGGCGGATATCGAGCGCGCGCAGGTATTGCTCCGCGGCTTGATCGTATTGACCGAGCCGCATCGAAGTCTCGGCCAGATCGTGCAGTGTGTCTGCGATATCTGTGGGCACGTTGATTTTTTCGTAGAGGGAAAGAGTCTGCGAAAAATACGTGCGCGCATCCTCGTAATCGCCCTTCATCAGGTAGGTGTTCCCAATGTTTTTCAACGCCAGCGCCTGACTGTTTTCGTTCCCGGCGTCGATCTGAATTTGCAGCGCGTGTTTCAGCAGCGTGAGCGCCTTGTCGAATTCGCTGTGATCGTTGTAGAAGCGCGCGATATCGGTTAAGACGTCGCCAGTGCGCGCTTTGTCTCCGATGTCACGATATCCTTGCAAAGCGTCATTGAAATTCTTCAGCGCTACATCGTTTTTTCCGAGGATGGCTTCCATCTGCCCAATCATTTCAAGACTGTCGGCGATCCCTCTCTTCAAGCCAAGCCGGCGCTTGATTTCAAGCGATTGCTGAAAATTCTGCAGCGCGTCCTGCGGTTTATTCAGGTCGGAGTACGCGATGCCGATGGCTTGCAGTATCTGCGCCTTCTCTTCGTCGTTGCCAAGTTCGATGGCCATGCTTTGCGCGCGGTTCAGATAGTCGAGTCCCGACTGATCTTTTCCCGCTTCGATTTCCACGCGGCCCATCGCCAGCAGGCCGTCCACCCGCTTGGGATCGAGCGCAAGCACCTTCGCGAAAGTATCGTGCGCCTTATCGAACGCGCCCGCGCTCTCCTGCAGCCGGCCAAGATCAAAAAGCACATCGGCGTTATCGGGCGCCACTTTCACGATGCTCTGGTACGCTTCGATGGCTTTTGGATAATTGTTCAGGATCTCGTCGTTTCGCGCGGCGATCAGATATTTCTCAACCTCGGGAAGCTTGTCGCTCAACTCGACGGCTTTTCGCGAATTCTGCTCGGCTTCGTTGTCCTGGCCGAGATCTTCGTAGGTGTGCGCGAGTTGCGAGTATGCCAGCGCAAAATTCGGGTCTTCCGTGGTGGAGGATTCGAACATCTTCACCGCTTCTAGATTTTTGCCCTGCCGCTGAAGTTGCAGCCCTTGATCGTAATCGCGAAGCGCCGGAAGCGAAGTGGAAGACGGCTTGAACGATTGTGCTTGCAGCTCCTTCACCGCGCTGCTCGAGAGATCGAGATTCTGCCGAATGTCCGCGGCCAGGTGATCTACTGTCGAAAGAATTTCTTTATCGCTCGCCGCTTCAGTTTTGAGCTTGGTCGAATGCCCGCGCTTCAAATCCTGCACGGTCACATCAATTCGAATTTGATCCCCGAATTTCGCGTATTGGCCGGATACAATCGTGTCGGCGTTGCTGAATTCGGCGACGCGCTGAATCGTCGGTGCGTCGAGCGTCGCGTCCGGCGCGATCCGCAGATCTCTCAGGATCTGCCCGACGCGCTCTGGCGAAACCGTACGAAGCTGCGACGACTGGCCCACGTCCGTGCTGAGCATCTCCGCCATGCTTGACCCAAGCCAATCGAGCGACTGATCGCCCGAAGCATTGCGAAACGGCAGAATCGCCAGTGACATCGCGGGCGCTCCAGTTCCCATTCCCGACGCGCCGGAGAAAAGCCGCCCGCGAAATGCGTATCCGGCGGCTGCTAGAATTAAAACAATCCCCGCTACGCCCGCCGCGATCCACTTCTTCGACCCAACCTCAGCAGGAACAGCAACTGGCAGTACGGTCGTGCCAACACCAGCACTCGTCGCAAATGCCTTCGTCCCGCCACCGCGCCAAATTTCCAAATCACTCAATATTTCTCGCGCGGACTGATAACGAAGTTTCGGATCCATCTCCAGGCACTTCGCCGTGATATCGCTCAACATCTTCGGAACCGTCGGATCCACCTCGATCGGCGCTTTAGGCCGCTCGCGCGTGCGCTTGAACATCGCGCCCTGCACCGTGTCAGCCTTGTAAGGCATTTCGCCAATGAGCAGCTGATAGAAAATCACGCCGAGCGTAAAAAGATCCGAGCGCGCGTCCACATGCTCGCCCATCACTTGCTCCGGCGACATGTATTCCGGCGTGCCAAGCAGCGCTCCGGTCTGCGTCATGCCTCCCGCTTCCGTCGAGCGCGCGATCCCGAAGTCCATGACCGCCACTTTGCCGTTCATGTCGAGCATGATGTTCTGCGGCTTCAAATCGCGGTGAACCACTCCTTCGCCGTGAGCCGCTTCGAGCGCGAGACACACCTGCTCCATCACGCGGACAATTTCTTCATTGCTCAGCTTCCCTTTTTCGGTGATGAGGGATTTGAGGTCCTGTCCCTCGATGAATTCCATCGTGATGAACTTGATCCCATCGGCCTCACCGAGATCGAAGATTCGAATCACGTTTTTGTGGGTTACTTGCCGAGCGAGGATCAGTTCCTGTTTGAAGCGCGCGAGGATTTCGGGGTCCATCGCCAGTTGTGGCCGGATCACTTTCAGCGCGACGAAGCGCTCGAGTTCGCGGTCTTTCGCTTTATAGACGGCGCCCATGCCGCCCTGCCCAAGCATTTGAACGATTTCGTAACGCGTGCCGAGGATTGTTCCAGGAGGAAGCGACGTGCCCATCGCTGCGACGCCGCCGGTCGCCGGGGTGTTGGCCGGAACCGACCAACCCTTTCCAACTTCGCTTGCCGGGGTAACCGCCGCGGTGACGGCCGCCATCGTCGCGCCGTCAAAATCAAACGCGGTGCCGCACTTCGAGCAGCTAGCCGCCGTGGGCGGATTGACGGTATGACACTGAGGACACTCCATGTTTTTGCGCCGTTGCTGAGGAGCTAAATCATAAGAACACTACGACTTCCGTACAGCGAAATCAAGCGGCTTTGCGCCGCCAGTGCTTCGCACCAACCCTCGCTTAGTTAGGCCAGATTACTTCACACTTTCGCCGGGATTCAAAACTCCCGAACTATGCAAATCCTTGCAATAAATCACGACTGAAGCCCGCAACTGCCTTTCTGTCACAGGTATAAATTTGGAGCCGAACGTGCATCTCTTCCGCCGGCGCGATTCCCTTTTTCTCGTACAAGACATGCCAGGGCCGATCACGAAAGGTATAGGGCACTTCAGATTTCTCCGGGCTATCGGGGATTTATTTCAAATTTCTCTTGGCAGTTGAGAGTGTCACGTTTAAGCTCTTCCCGGGCCAATACCTCAGAACCCGGCACTCGCCAAGGCGCCCGGTCGACGTTACTAACTGGCTCGTTTGCACCACAGTTTATCCCGTAGTCACAACAACTTGTGCACGAAGTCGGGCCGCGAGTTTGCCCCGCCGGCGCGATGTAAATCTTGTTCGGAGGAAGAATGACTTCCACGCCGGGAATGCCAAGGATTGCCGCGTATGAAATGGTAGCGTGCGAGCTCGCAATCGAGACCGCGACCGCGCCGCGCAGCGCGTTGCGACAAAGAATCCTGCGAGCAGGATTGGTCGCGTTATTCGCGGTTGCGTCCGCGATGCTATTCGTCGTCGCGCCCGCGCATGCTCAGGTGATAACGGCGACGCTGTCCGATGCGAACGATTCGCACGGCGTCGCAATCAATCCAGTCACCAACAAGATTTATCTCGCGGACAGCGAGGGGACTTTGACCGTCATCGACGGCGCAACGAACGCGATATCGTCGCCTTCGAACACCTACGGCGGGCTGGGTAACTGGGCGGTCGCCGTGAACTCCGTCACGAACATGGTGTACGTCGTCGATCGCTCTGCCAGCAAGATATATGCCTTTACTGGCGCTACCGCCACCTCTCCCGCGACATACGCCGCCACAATTTCCCCGGGCGCCGGTAATCTATTCTCCATCGCCATCAACCCCGCCACAAACATGATTTACGTTTGCGACGACGGCAACGCGTACGTGGTTGTCATCGATGGAAATACCAACACAGAAGTGACAACAGTTTCGTTGGGTTCGACCGCAGGCGTTCCCAACTTTCCGTTGTCCGTGGCCGTAAATCCAGTAACGAACATGATCTACGTGGCGGAGAACGACTCGAATGCCGGCTGCACATCGGGTTGTATACCGAATCAGATCGGAGTAATCAGTGGAAGTAGCAACTCAGTTGTGGCCAATATTGGGGTCGGCAATTCACCGGTAGCCGTCGTCATCAACCCAGTCACGAATTTGATTTACGTCGCTAACAGCGGGTCGAACAGCGTCTCGGTAATTGATGGCTCGTCGAACACGGTGACTGCGACGGTGACCAGCCCGGAAATGATGGGTCCTGCCGGGCTCGCCGTAAATCCGGAAACCAATCAAGTCTTCGTCGCCAACTCGGGAAGCGACTACGCCTCCGTCATCAGCGGCACCACGACTCCTGCCACGGACGTAAATACATCATCCGGAACCTCCGGCTTCGTTTCAATCGCCGTTGATACATCGACGGATCAAGCGTATCTCGCCAATGGATCTCAGGGAACCGTCGCCGTAATCAACGGCTCCAATTTGAGCGCAACTCCTGACGTCTTGACGGCGCAAGCCAGCGCCAACCTGGAGCAGATTGCCGTTAACCCCGTCACTCACAAAGCCTACGCGATTACGAATGGCTCCGGAACATCCGCAATTTCTGTCATCGACGGCGCGACCTACCAGGTCGCAACCCCAGCATACCCGCAATCTCAACCCTGGGCCGTCGCAGTCAACCCAGTTACGAACACGATTTTTGTCGCGGACAACGGCTCCAGCACGGTTTCAGTCATCGACGGGTCTACAAACACGCTCGACCCGGCTTCTCCAATAACTGTCGGCGCAAATCCGAACGCGCTCGTCGTCGATCCCATTAATAACCTAGTTTACGTTTCGAATTTCAACGGCAGTTCCGTGAGTGTGATTAACGGGGCGTCGCTATCCTCTACTCCATCCACGATAACGCTTCAGAATGGGAGCAACGATAACCTATCGTTTACACCCAATTTGCTCGCATTCAATCCTGTTCTCAATCAGGTCTACGGCGCGAGTACCGGCCAGGGCGTCGGCTATTCATTCGCAGGCGGTCAAAACTCTCAAACCGTCTCCGCAGGCAGTTTCTCCGGGGGCTCAACTCCAATCGCCATCGGAACGAACCCGGCTCAAGGGTACAACTACGCCGTATTTTCCGACACCAGTGCGCTGCAAATTTCGGATAGTCACGGAGGAGGGGCGTTCCCTGTTTGCAGCAGCCCGACCTCAGCCGATGTCAACACGGTGACGAATACCATATACGTCGCCTGCGGCGGTTCATCGGGCACATTGGACGCAATTCAGGGCGCGGATAGCTTCACCCCCGGTACGCCCACAACGATCTCGCTGACGAACAGCAGCAGTGCTCCGACCGCCGTCGTGGTGAACTCCGTCACGAATACGATTTACGTTACCGACGAGCCCATCGAAAGCATCGCCTACCTGTACGTGGTCGGCGCGTCAAACAACAACTCAGTCACGACGATCAATCTCGGTAATAACGGCTGCTATAGTCCTGCCTCACTGGCGGTCAACGTCGCTTCCAACAAGATCTACGTGCTTTGTGCTGGCGATGATAATGAACCAGGGCCGCAGGTCGTGGTTTTCGACGGCGCGACAAATACATTGATCCGCACATTGCCCGTCGGAGGTTCCGTTAACAACCTCCAAAACGAAATTGCCGCCGATCCCGTCACGGGGAATATTTACTCCCTCGCGTACCAGGGCGGGAATCCGGGAGCCGTTTCGGTGTACACCGAAAACCCCGTTCAGTCCAATACGCTTACCACAACGATTACTCCGCTCACAAACAACACGACAAACGTAATCTCGCCCTCGTTCACTTTCAACACCACCCCCGCGACGGGTATTTACTTCCAGGTTGACTCGCAGCAAGGGGCATGGATTCCAGCGACCATCGTACCGGACGAGAATAGCCAGTATTTTACCGGGACAGCGTCTGATCTCACTCCGGGCTTCCACATCTTATACGCCTATGCCACGGACAGCAGACATGGCATCGCAGCGAACTCCGGCCCGGTGTCAGACGAGGACAGCCCGTTCGTCGGCACGATTGCTTCCTACGGCTTCCTCGTCGCGCCGCCCATCGCAACCATCAACGCTTATCCTCTCAATTTCGGCACCGTGCCTCCCGGTGGCGTTAGCTCTAGCCCCAACCCGATTTTGATCAACAACGGCGGCGCGCCAATGACCTATTCATATACGATCAACGGCGCGTCAGAGTTCGTTGTCGATCAAGATCAGAGCACTTGCTCTACATCCGGGACGCTTGCGCCGAACACCTACTGCGAGATTTACGTCACCTTCAATCCGAATCCGAGTGATAGCGGCACCCTCACGGCGACGCTCACATGGACCGACGATTCGTTGGGCGTCTCCGGCAGCATGCAATCCATCGGTTTCACCGGAACGGCTGGCACCAGCGGTGTTACCCCCCCGGTGTTTGGCGAAGGCGCAGCGAACCCGAGTTATATCCAAAATTCCCTATTTTCATTTAGCGACTCTGATGGCAGCGTCACTTCGTACCTGTGCTCGTTCACTACGGGGATGACAATTTCTCCGAATTACTTGCCATGCTCACAGTCGGTTAGCGAATCAAACCTGAGTGAAAACATGTATTACACCTTCGCCGTCGAAGCCGTCGATAACCAAGGGAACGTTAGCGCGCCTATCTCTCAGACGTGGGAGGTAATTCCGTCTTCGGTCTCAGTCACATTTGCGGGCTCGGGAACTGGACAGGTGACCTCGACGAGTCCGACCGGCCTTTCCTGCACCAGTAGCTGCAGCGCGCCGTTTGATGGTGTTCCGGTGACGATCATGGCAGCGCCCGCGGCCGGATCGACATTTGCGGGTTGGTCTAACGAGTACAACGTTCCCGGAAATACGTGTACCGGAACGGCGAACCCTTGCGTCTTGCAGACTGGCGATTCATTTCAGGTCGTCACCGCTACATTCAATTCCCTCGTAGCTTCTTCGTACACGCTCACTGTCACGGAATACGGCACGGGAACCGGCGCCGTTACCGATGGCACCACTGCTCTCGACTGCACTGAGACCGGAGGCACTGTCTACCCGCCATGCTCCAATACGTACAGCACTCCGACGGTCACTCTGACGGAAATACCGCAACCGGGCACATCGTTCATCGCCTGGGGCGGCGCATGCGCCACCACTCCCGCTACGAGCACCACTTGCACCGTCCCGATGACTTCCAATATGAACGTCACGGCCGATTTCGTTCCCACCCCCACACCGGTGCCTTTGACATTCGTTACCAGCTCGGGCCCCGAATCCATGCAAGCCACATACAATTGCCCTGGCAATCCAAATCCCACTCCGAGCAATCCTTGTACTGCTCCCTTCGCGTATGCCGTGAACTTAGGCGTTCAGTCAGTCAGCTCGCAATTCACTGTGAATGTAGTTGCCACCGAAGTGCCGCCTTCGCTCGCAGACGGCATCTGCGAATCGAACACGGATACGACCCCTGCTTCCGTTCAAAACGATTTCGATTGCCGCTTCCTAAACTTCTTCAATTACGGCACTGACACGCTCACTGGCGGCGCCATAGTTCCGCGCTGCGTCCCCATCGCCAACGGCAACTGCGTCCACTACTTGGTGTACGGCAGCACACCGGGCGAAGAACCGCCTACTACCTCATACGTCGGGCCGGTGAATTGGACGACCACTTGGAACGACGACGCGGCGACGGCGACGTCGCCGGGCCCCTACTGGCTTCTCAGCACACCTCAGCTTTATGACGATCCGGACTCTGCGCCAACGCCGAGCTCAGCAGTCGGCACCAGTTGCAGCTCGGTAATGCTTATCAACGGCAATGTCAACGACCCCACGACGTATTATTGCCAATTCGAATTCAATATCACCACCTTCTACAACGCTGCCGAGCCAGTTGATTCCGGCATCGGCGGTTCCACGAAGCAGTTCAACGATGTCGTCGTAGCATGGCCGCCAACCAGCACGCCGGTGAACCCGACCCTTCCGCTCCTGAATGGCTTAAGCACGACCACGCCGGCGAACGGAACCGCATCCTATGGCACCGGCATTGGCTTCACAGTCACCTTGACCAACAACGGCGCCACCACCGCGAGCGGCATCACGCTCTATGACCCCCTGCCCGCCGGTGCGACTTGGACTTTAGGCAGCTCGTCGATTTCCGGCTGCACGATATCCGGATCGAGCCCTCAGGTGCTGAGTTGCTCATCGCTACCGAGTGGCTTCTCTCTCGCGCCTTCGGCAAAGGCAATATTCACAGTGACCGGCTCGAACGCCGCCGCGGGCGTTTATTCCAACGTCACGACGTTTACCATCGGCACTCAGCAGACTCTCACCGTCGCCACGGTTACCGTACAAGCCCTCACCTCTGCGTTCAGCAACCTTGCCTCCTACAACATTACCTATGGGCAAAGCACACTAACCATCTCTGGCACAATCTCTGCCGGCTCGTCCCATCCGCCCGCAGGCGAAAGCGTGATGGTGACAATTGGATCGACAACCGAACCCGCCACGATCACCGGTACGAGCGGCGCATTCTCCGTCGCGTTCCCGACGGCAACAATCCCTGCTTCCTCCACGCCGTACCCCATCACGTACAGCTACACGAGTGATGGCAATTTCTCCAGCGTCACCAACAACACCAGTTCGACTCTGACTGTGAGCAAAGCCACAAGCACGACGACGATCACTTCGAACTCGCCGAATCCTTCAACCGTCGGCGCACCCGTTAGCGTCGGCGTCAAGGCAACCGGCAGCGGCATTTCGCCGTCAGGTTCCGTCATCGTCACAGCAAAGCTCTCCTCAACCACGGTAACGTGCACGGCAACGCTCAGTTCTGGCGCGGGAGGTTGCTCGGTGACGTTGTCGACGGCAGGCTCTTGGACACTCACGGCCTCCTACGCTGGCGACACGAATTACAGCGGCAGCAGCACATCTGCCGGAACTCCGCAAACCGTCAACGCCGCAGGTTCAACGCTGAAGTTCTCGCCCAGCTCTCTCAACTTCGGCACGGTCTACGTCGGCAGCACAGCTCTGCAGGCCACCACGATAACCAATACCGGCAGCTCGATGGTCACCTTCACTAACTTCAGCGTGATGGCGATTTCGGGCGACGACTCAACGGGCTTCCTCGGCATCGAACTTTGCCCCAAGACCCTCAATGCCGGAAAGAGCTGCACCATCATCATGAGCTTCACGGCTGATTCCAACGTCACCAAGACGCACGCCGCGAATCTGCTCATTGCCGACAACGCGGCGGGTAGCCCGCAAACGGTTCCGATGACGGCAACGGTCATCAATCCGCAAGCGACTTTGTCACCGAGCAGTTTGAATTTCGGGAATCAGAAGACGGGGACCAAGAGCGCGGCGAAAACAGTAACGCTGACCAACTCGGGAACGACGTCGCTGAATCTTTCGGGCCTTTCCATCACCGGCAATTTCGCAATCGTTCCCGGCGGTTGCACCAGCAGCACCACACTTACGCCGGGAAATCATTGCGCGATCAGCGTGACCTTCACACCGACATCACGTGGCTCGAAATCCGGCAGCTTGAAAATCACCGACAACGCCAAAAACAGTCCGCAATCCATCTCTCTCTCGGGCAATGGCACCTAGCCCTATCTCATAAATCAAGGGGGACGGACAGTCCGTCCCCCTTCCTTCTCGGCTTTCCATACGCGCTCGTGAGGATCTGTTCTGACCTCCAGCGTAACATCGAATTTTTCACAATTTGGCGCCGACATACTGCTTTCTGTATGTTTGTGATGCCTAACTCCTGAATTTCATAGTACTGATTCTCACGCATTTAGATATTTGCCGCATTATAAGTAACTTGCACTTGTTGTGCGTTGGCAGGCAAATTGCCCTCAAGATTTCCATCGAAGACGGAGTCGCTTTCAGTTCCTGGGATTTGAATGCGACTCTGGGGGTACTTAAGGAAGTTTTTCTAAAATCAGCTGAGAAGTGCTGGACTCACGAGGGTAATTTGCGCCTGTTGACTTCTCTCTCCGACTATCTCCCGATCAATTTGGGGCCGCTGAGAAAATAAGCGCATTTCCTCGTTTGAACAGGCCTCGGATCCTAGAAGCTAGTTACATCAGGAGAAACTACACATATGCAAAGAATTGTGTATTTGCTGTCGGCCGTAGTGTTTCTGTTCAGCCTGGGCAGCACCAACGTTTTCGCGCAGGCAACCGCGAGCGGAACGATCCAAGGTACGGTCAAGGATACGTCGGGAGCGGTAATCTCTGGCGCCAAGGTTGTAGCGACGAGCAAGACAACGGATACAACTCGAACAACTACCACGAGTAGCGACGGCGACTATCGATTTGAATTGCTGCCCGTGAGCACCTACACGGTAACTGTCACCATGAACGGATTTGACACTGTGACGGAAACCATCGAAATTTTCATCGGTCAAACCACTACCGTTAACGCAGAATTGAAGCCCGGCGCTACCAGCGTAGTCATCGAAGTTACCGGCGAGGCGCCACTCGTGGACGAGGTGAAGACGGGTGTCAGCCAAACCATCGTTCCAAGTGAGGTGGAAGAACTTCCGTTGCTCGGCCGTGACGTGGCGAACTTGGCGTATCTTGCGCCCGGCGTCAGGGCGACAGATTCGTATGATCCGACCAAGAACCGCTATGCGATTCTTTCGGTAAACGGTCAGAGCGGCCGCAACGTCAACGTGACCATCAACGGCGTAGATAACAAGGACAACACCGTCGGCGGCCCCGTCATGCAGTTGCCTCTGGAGGCAGTCCAGGAGTTTGTCCCCGGATTTTCCTTTTTTAGCCTTCAGGCAGTTGTTGTTAGCACTGCCCAGCTCAAGAATACGGCGCCACCTCGCACCGAATTACGAAGAAGTTCCTACCCGTCGAGGTTCCGACGAAGAATCTGTGGTTGTTTACGCGCTCTCTGAACGTTCTCAAAATCGCAGCGACAAACAACTCAACCCGCCGTCCATCTTCTGAAACTCCGAAACTTCGAGCGCCAACACTTTGAATCCGCGGGCAATCAAATCGTTCGCGATAACCGGAAATCCCGCCGGAATCAGAACGAAATCATTTACACGCACGCAATTCGCCGCGTAGCTTTCGACGGCCGCCACGCGAATCAATTCATACTCGCGGAACTCTTCGCGACCCGCCAACTCGTCCACCACCACGAGCTTCCCATCGCCCACCCACGCAATTCCGCTCTTCAAATGCAGAATGCTCTTCATTGCGCGCATATCCACAAACGAAGTCGTGAAGCCCTGATGCGCGAGAAAAGCCGCAAGCTGCCCCGCCCCCTCTTCATTCGTCCGCCGCGAAACACCGATGAAAAAATGCTTCCCCGCTTCGCAAATGTCGCCGCCATCAAGCGTTCCCGGCGCCTCAATTTCATGAACCGTCTGAAAAAACTCTCCGAGCGCGTCGCGAATCCCGTCCACTTCCCCTTCGCGGCTCTTCGCTCCCGGCCGCGTCAATATCGCGGTGTCGCGCGTGAGCACGGCCACGTCTTCCACGAAAGTCGAATCCGGATGCGCGAGATCGGCAGCCAGGCGCACGACCTCCAGCCCGCACTGCTCAAGCGCCGCGCAATAGGCTTCATGCTGCTCGATCGCTTTCACGTAATCGGGAGGTTCGCCTTTAAATGAAGTCAATCCCTCAGCGAAATTCTCGCCCGGCCTCCGCACAATCGCACGCGTAAACAACATTCCCCTCCAACTACTTAATTCGCCGCCACCGCCGCCGGCTTTTTCATCAGAACGTAAACCGGCGCGCACACCCCAAGAAGTCCCGCCGCAAACACAGCATCCATCGGCGCGCTGTAGATTGCCGCCGCCAAGAAAAGCGCCGAGCCCACGAGCACGATTCCCGTGCTCCACGGATAACCCAACGCCCGGAACGGCCTCGGCGCATCAGGCTCGCGGCGCCGCAGCCATATCACCGCGAAATAAGTTGCGCAATAGTTCGCAACAAACACCACCGCGGCAATCGAAATAATTCTCTCAAACGTCCCCGACGCTACAAGAATCATCGCCGTCCCCGCCGATAGCAGCAGCGCAACCTGCGGCGTTCCGCCCGCGCTCACCCGCGTCGCCATGTTGCTGATCAAGCCGTCCCTGCTGATCGCAAAAATAATTCTTGTCGCGCCAAGCAGTACCGCGTTGATCAGACTCAGCAGCGTAAGCAGCGAGAGAATCGTGATGATCTTCCCACTCCAGCCGCCAAGCAGGATTTGCGCTGCCACCGCCGCCGGCAGCTTCGATGCCGCGAGCACCGGCACCGGCAGCACGTGAAGCAGCGCCAAATTCACCAAGAGATACAGCCCGATAATGAGGAGCACGCCGCCAATCATCGCTCGCGGCAAATTCCGCGATGGATTCACATCTTCTTCGAGAAAATAAATCGCCTGATACCAGCCGTCGTATGCCACCACAATCGCCCGCAAAGCCATCACAATCGGCGCGATGAGCAGCAGCCAACTGCCATGATAATTCAAAACATCGAGCGCTGAGCCCGCGCGCTCTGTCCCCGGAGATGATGCGCCGCCTCCCGCAAAGAAGCATCCCACTGCAAGCCCGATCAATGCCATCGCCGTGGCCGCGCTTGTAAATTTCTGCACCAAGCTGCTCAATCGCAATCCTACGGCGTGCAGCACCACAAACAATCCCAGCGTCGCAATCGCGATCGTCTTCTCATGCCCCGCGAGCCCGGGAAAAAGCGCCGCGGAGTATTCCCCGGCGGCTGCCGATGCGTACGCGAGCGATGCGCAATTGTTCACCCAGTCGCCCCATCCCACCGCAAATCCCACAAAGCCGCCGAATGCCCGCTTAGCGAAAACATAAAATCCGCCCGCCTGCGGCAGCATCGTTCCCAACTCCGCCATCGACACCGCGCCCAGCAGCGTGTACCCGCCGCCAACGATCCACGCCAGCAGGATGACCCAATAATTTCCAAGTGCCGCCGCCACCGTTCCCGGCAATCGCAGAATTCCTACGCCGATCGTGGCGCCAAGCACAACAGCCACGCCAAACCCCGCCCCCAAAATTCGCAGCAACTGCGACCGAACCGGCGCCGCCGTCTGTAGTCCCGTAGTCGTCATCAGATTGAATCCGGGATTATATGAAACATTCGCGAAATCAGATGAAGGGATAACTCGGAAGGACTGCCCAGATACGCAATGGACGGGTCAATTGTAGCGCGAGCTAAAACAGCCCGGCATCTTTCTTTGGCCCTACGACGTTGCTCGCAATTCGTCGCGCCTCGATTTAGGCGAGATCGCGCGACAGGTAACCGTAGGGTCCGTCGAATGACGGACCGCCTCTTTTACCCGGCGAGAAAAGTGTCCTCACCGCGCTCACTTCAATTTCGCGTATTCACTCTTGGCTTGCTGAAGAATAGGAATATTGGCATCCGCGTCTTTCCACAGCGCAAAAAAATCCTGATACGCCGTCCGCGCCTTCGCCGCGTCACCCGCCTGCGCATACGCTCGCCCCAATTGCAAATGCGCCAGCGCGCCGAAAACCGCATTGATCACGATCCCGCGGTGGTCCAGCACCTTCTGAAATTCGGCCGCCGCTTCATTGCCCTTATGCAGAAGCAAGAAGGCCTGCCCGCGCTCGTAAGGAACAGCGAGCGGCGAGGCAAGATCGTAACTCGAAGCCGCCTGCAGCAACTCGACGGCCTTGCCGGGATCGTTTCGATCCATCGCGATGGCGGCACGAATTTGCGGCAGAGAATAATTATTAATTCGAGTGTCCGACGCATTCGCTCTCGCCAGCTCGTCGGCCAACGATTCGGCATGCGTCGTATCGCCCGCACGCGCGAAATCGTGTGCCGCTAAGCTCTTCACCCCTTTGGATTGGCCAAGTTCCAGCGCCGCCCCAATTTCCTTCCGCGCGCCCGCCGAGTCACCGGCCTCCGCCATCGCTCGCGCGAGAATCAGCAGTGTGTTCGCCGCCTGTTCTTTCTCCCCCAGTGCCTTCTCTTCCTCCGCAGCGCGAATGTATAACGCCTGCGCCTTTTCGAAATCTCCTGAGTAGGCTTCCGAAGCCGCTTGTTCGGATACCGCGATCGGAGCCGCCTCTGGCGACAACCGCGACATCACATCCAATTCGCGCGCCATCCCCGCCGCGTCGTTCTGAATGAACGCCAAAAAGTAGAAGCCTTGGTGAATTCGAGGCACATCTATTTTCTTCGTCACTGCTTCATTCAACGTGGCCTTGGCTTCGTCATAGCGATCGAGCGCCGTGTAGCACCGAGCCACAGACATGTGACTAATGGAATCTTCTGGATCGAGCCTCAGCGCCTCCAGAGCCTTGGGCAGCGACTTCTCCCACTGGCCCTCAAGGCTGTACGCCACAGCCAAATTGTTGTCGGGAATCGAGTCGCGGGGATACGTCTGCGTCCATAATTCATAAACCTGATTGGCTCTTTGATCGTCGCCGAGAACGTTCTGGTAGTAGTGTGACTCGATGTAAAACTTCTCCACCTCGCTCGCGCGATCGCGCAGATCGTAGGCTTTCTGCGTGTATTCCGCGCCCAGCGCGGCTTCGCCGTTATTGGCGCTCACCTGTCCGAACACGGCATACGCCATCGCAAAATTCGGATCGAGTGTAAACGCCTGCTTGAAAAATGGCGCCGAAGCCGCGTCCCCCTTTTCCCTGCGCGTAGTCATGCCGGTGCTGTAGGCTTTCAATGCATCGAGTGACGACGTCGTCGCCTGTTCGATTGGCGTATTGTATTTTTGCACCGACGCAAGCGATTCGCCTAGTTTCCCACGAATTTCTCCTGCCACTTTGCCCAGCGCGCCCAGCACTTGATTCTTATCCGTCGCGTCCGCCTGCGCCGTCGCCAGCGTCTCCCCGCTCGCGCAATTCACCGCATTCAGCACCAGGCTGTACGTCGTGCCAATCTGTGCGATCGATCCATCGAGAACCGCCGCGCTTTGCGTCCGCAGGCACACTTGCCGCGCCAAATCATTCGTTAGCCGCGCCGCCGCCGGCTGACTCATATAACGCAACGTCTGCTGAATTTGCTGGTCCGAAAGTATGTTCAGGTATGGCGATTGCGAGAGCTGCGATGCCAGACCTTGCCGCAGCGCGCCATCGAACACGGGATCGCCCGTCGTATTCGTGAACTCGGCGAGAACGATGGAATCCTTTTCCGTGAGTTTCGGCCCGCGATGCGCAAAGAAAAAGTACGCGCCGGCTACGATCAGGACCGCGACCACCGCGCCGCCGATTATCACCCCGCGTCGAGCGATCGCGGCCGGCCCGCTCGCATCCGGCACAGTCGTAGCCGAAGCATTCGCGACTGGAACGTTCGCAGCCGAGCTGGACGCGGCTGAAACGCTCCCCGCTGAAATGCTTGCCGCCGAACCAGACCCACTCGCCGGAGTAATAGCAACCGGAGCGGCCGCGCTAACGCTGCTCGCGCTCGCCGGCGCCACTGACGCAGCCGAAATGGCGCGAGTGCTGACGGGCGTTTGCTGAAGTGCCGAATCGCGCACCGAACCGGATTGGCCGGGAGGCGGAGCCGTGACTTCCATCGGAATCGCGCGGCTCGAAGTATCCGTGTCCCGCTTGAGCCGCATCAGATCGGTCCGAATGTCCGCCGCACTCTGATATCGCAACCTCGGATCTTTCTCGAGCGCCTTGCCTATAATTTCTTCGGCCTTCACCGGCAACTCGGGATTCAATCGCACAGGCGGCACCGCCGAACGATTGAGAATCGCGTCAAAAATCACCGCCGAAGTATCCCCGCGAAACGGCACGACGCCCGTGGCCATTTCGTAAAGCACGCCACCGAACGAAAACAAATCGCTACGCGCATCCACATCCTTGCCGCGCGCCTGTTCCGGCGACATGTATGCAACAGTTCCGAGAGCCGTGCCGGGACTAGTGAGATGCTCCGCTGTCACACCAACAGCCGTCATCGCCGCCGTCGCGCCCGCCGAATCGAGCAGCGACCCGGCTACGCTCGTTGGCTTGAGCTTCGCCAGTCCGAAATCGAGAATCTTAGCGTGACCCCGCGTCGTCACAAAAATGTTCGCCGGCTTGATGTCGCGATGAACGATTCCTTGCGCATGCGCGGCATCGAGCGCGTCCGCGACTTCAATCCCGATTTCCAGCATCGCGTCAAGCGGCAGCGCCTCGCCGTGAATCCGATGTTTCAGCGTCTCGCCATTCAGCAACTCCATCGCGATGAACGGCATCCCGCCTTCTTCATCAATATCGTAAATCGTGCAGATGTTCGGATGATTGAGCGCCGATGCCGCCTGCGCTTCGCGTCGGAATCGCTCGAGGGACTGGTGATCTTTCACAAGCTCATCAGGAAGGAATTTCAGCGCGACAAATCGCCGCAGCTTCGTATCTTCTGCCCTGTAAACGACGCCCATTCCCCCGCCCCCAAGTTTCTCTAGGATGCGGTAATGGCTAATCGTACGCCCTGCAAGTGGAGAAGATTCAGGCATAAAGCGCAAATCTTATGCTCCCCACCAAGCCAAGTCAACGCGCCGCCGCCCTCGCGCCGGCCTGCCCTGCCCTGAGTTGTCGAAGGGATTTTCCGAAGGGCATCCTGCCGTCGTTTTTGACTTTGAATTTTACCTTCGCCACCTGAGCTAACAATCCGTCCTACAAAACCCGCATTCCCAACCAACTCACTGTCAAATTGCAAGCCTCGGCCACACTCGTAGCGCTGGCAACCTGCCGGCGTCTTTGACTTTTGATTCGCCCCCCGACACGCACGTCGAAGAAACCTTGGTCCCGCCCCATGCCTCTCGGTGGAAGCCTACTGCTTCAGCAGGGGAAGAGCTGGAGTTCCGTCCAGCAAGCGAAATCCTCACCACAACTGTTTTTCAGCCCCGGACGCACCGCCGACGCACCGTTCCGGTACATACAGCAACTACGGTATATCTCGCCCTCCAGAACCGCTGTACACTCCGCGCGGCATCGCTTAACAGCCGAAGCTGAAGCGCCCGCCAGCGCATTAAGTTTGAAAATATAGGGGGATTGAAAATGAAACGGTTTCTGTTCGTCGCGGCCCTAGGTCTAATCGTAACGCTCAGCGCGGTCGCCTCGGACCGCGAGGACGATGTGAATCGACTCCACAAGGCTGCCGATGTTTTCAAGGAGATCATGGACACGCCAGACCACGGCATCCCTCACGACCTGCTGAATAAGGCGAGATGCGTCGCCATCATTCCGGGCGACGTGAAGTTTGCCTTCGTATTCGGCGGCAACTACGGCAGAGGAGTAGTCACCTGCCGCACCGGGCATGGCTGGAGCGCCCCGTTGTTCTTGGCAATTGACGGTGGGAGCGTGGGCTATCAGATCGGCGGTTCGTCCACTGATCTTGTGATGCTCTTTATGAATGACCACGCGCTGCACAGCTTGCTCAGCGACAAATTCAAACTCGGTGGCGACGCCTCAGTCGCGGCCGGGCCCGTCGGCCGGACCGCGGAAGCTGGCACCGACGTTAAACTGACTGCGGAAATTCTGTCCTATTCGCGCGCCAAAGGCCTTTTCGCTGGCGTAGCTCTCGATGGCGCCGTGGTTCAAGCCGACAAGAGCGGGGACAAATCCATGTACAGCGATGCAGTAGACCGCCACGACATTCTCAGCGGAAAAGTACCCATCCCTGAAGCCGCGCGGCCGTTGCATCACGAACTTGATGAATATTCCCGATAGCACAGCGCAAAGCTAAACACCGGAGGGACGCCCCAATTCGTTTCAGTCTCGCACCACGAGACGCCGGACTAGGGCGTCCCTCTTCCATCAAACGTCAAAAATAACTTCGCACGGATTTTTGTCTTAGACGCGGAAGTCGGCTGAGTACCATCGTTGCCAACATTGTGCATCTGCACTTGTAGCTGTCACCAGCTTCACAGCTAGCGGAAAATATGAACGTTGTCATCCCGAACGAAGTGATGAGGTTTTGCGTTTATTGAAGCAGATCTTCTTTGCGCGACTTCGTGGTTTCGATTTTCGTGAGGAAATACTCGTCGCCATTCAGCAGCGCGTCCAAAGCTTCAATCAGCGTTTCACCACCCACCCCTTTTTGGACGTACCCGCGAACTCCGATGTTGTAAGCCTCTTCCAGGAATTCGGTGGAAGCATGCACCGAGAGAAGCAGAATTGCCATCGAAGGGACCGCTGCAAGAATTCTCCGCGCCGCGTCGAACCCGTTCATATCCGGCATGGACAGATCAAGAATGACGAGGTCAGGATTCAATTCCCTCGTTTTCTCAATTGCTTCGGCGCCGCTCGATGCTTTGCCGCACACCTTGAATCTCGGTTGCGATTCGAGAATCCGGCTGAGTTCTCGCCTGAAAATTGCGGAGTCGTCTGCGATCAAAATCTTTGCGGTGGCAGCAGCTGGTACGGGCATATGTCTACAATATGGCTAGCTGTCAATTTGACCATCAATTGATTTGGGGGTTGTGCCGCGAAAATCACCTGAGAACGATTGTGCTCAGCTGGTCCGCCAAAGGCACTCCATGCGAATTCAGCGCCGGTAGCGCCGGCTTTCAATCCGCGTCAGGCAATAATCGCCAATCGCAGCACTAGCTCGTCGTACCCTCCGTCCCTCCGGTTTCAGGAACGGCCTCCATCGTCACTTCCAATGTCTTGGTTGCATCCACCTCAGCGCCCGCCGGGTGCAATTCATCTCCCAGATCCTCATCATCCTCCCAGACGCGAGCGATCCCACGCCGAATGGCCACGCGAATAAGCAGCACAAGAACACAGAGCAGAGCGAGTTCGAGCAAGATGAGCATGATCATGATATTCTCCCCGCGATTCAAAGGATGCTTAGAGGTCTGAAGGGAACGATGCTCGGAACCATCGGTTCCGTCGGTACGCGCATCATAGGCGCACGCGGGGCAGAGTAAAGTACCGAATTCTATTTAGCTAGGCTAGTACGCCCGGCCCTCAATCGAAATGTAGTGCCGCACCGACTGCCCTGAACTTTCGAAGGGATTTCTTGCGGCACTCGGCTGCACAGTGAATCCAAATAGAGCCGTCATACCGTCATACACCCAGAAGCCCAGCCTGCTGAGTAGCTTGGCTGAACACTTGGAGCAAGCCGAGCCGAAAATTTCCGCTTGCGCCTGGACAGACCGTCGTAGATAATAACGTTATGATAATTGGAGAACGGCTTCGCTCACTTCGAGAAGAAAAGAAACTTTCACAAGGCGACATCGAAAAACGCACCGGTCTGCTCCGCTGCTACATTTCGCGCGTTGAGAACGGTCACACCGTTCCAGCGATCGAAACGCTTGAGAAGCTGGCCCGTGCGATGGAGATTCCCCTCTATCAGCTTTTTTATGATGGTGAGGAACCGCCAGAGTTGCCGAATCTTCCCAAAAGGAAGACGGCTGACGATATCGCCTGGGGCAGCAAAGGCAAGGACGCGCGTCTGCTCTCGCGTTTTCGCCGCTTGTTGTCGAGAACCAAGGAACCCGACCGGCGTCTTCTGCTGCTGATGGCGCAGAAGATGGCGCACCGCTAAAATTCGCGTCGTAAATGCCAAACTGGCAAGATGCCACGGGAAACTGACTAGCTAGGCAGTTTTCCGTGACTTCTTCTCGCCCGGCTTCGGTACCGCGCGGAGTACTCCTCTCTTTGCGCCCTCGTCTTTGGTTTTCAGGCTCTGTTTTAGTGCCGCCATCAAATCCGCGACCGGTTCAATTTTACCGCGCGGAACCACCGTCAATTTCTTCCCGTGCGCCTTGGCCTCGATGAGTTTCTCGAGTTCCCTCTGGTACGAGTCGAAATATTGCGATGGATCGAACGGAGCCGCCAAGCTCTCGATCAATTGCGTCGCCAGGTTCGCCTCCGCCGCGCTCACTTCAGTCTTTTTCGGCAGAGCAGCTTCCGATGACCGGATTTCGTTCTGATAAAACATCGTATGCAGCGTGAACCCCTTCTCTCCAGCGCGAATGATCACGATATTTTCGCGATTGTGCATCGTTACCTTGGCGATTCCCACATAGCCCGTCTTCCGCATCGCATCGAGCAGTAGGTTGTACGCTCTCACTCCCGCTTCGCCCGGCTTCGCGTAATACGAACTATCGAAGTAAACCGGATCAATCTCCTCCACTTTCACGAAGCTCAAAATCTCCATCGTCTTGGCCGAGTCCGGCTCGATCTCTTCCAGTTCCTCTTTCGAGAAAAGCAGATATTGATCTTTCTCGTATTCATATCCCTTCTGAACTTCCGCGCGATCCACGAACTTCTCGCACGACGGGCAAAATAGCGGCTGCTTCAATCGCGTGTGGCACACCGAGTGAATTTGGTTGAAGCTTATTCTTTCAGAGCGCGCCGCCGGCGTCAGTTCAATCGGAATCGAGATCAATCCGAACGTAATGTACCCGGTCCAGGTTGAGGGCATAACCATCCTCCAGGTGAAACCGAAATTGTGCCATTTCCTCGCTCCCAGCAGCAATCCCAACCTTCCCCTATGCCTCACCAATAAAGACGAATCAAAAGCGAAAACGACACTCGCGCACTCTACTGCCCGACGGCAACTGTTGCGCGCGGCTAGGAAGTGCGCCCGACTGGCACCGTGCACCGAATGGTACTTGTAGCGCCGGGCTTCATGCCCGGCAGCCTTTCATCGCAGCCGCACCCGCTTCGCCCTATATGCCCTGAGTTACGATAGTTCTCTCGAAGATCGCGCATTCTTCTCGCGGATAAAGGAGGATGGGGAGCAGCGCGCTGTGGGTGTTCGTCCGCCGCTCCCCGTGGTTCAACAAATATCGGTTGTAATCAAGATATTACCGGTTAGGAAAACGTCAATACCCAACTTCCTGTAGCGCCGCGCTCAGGATGCCTTGCCCCCAGCGCCAGCCGCAGCCTGGCTTCTCGATTGCTCCATCGAGATCATCGAAACCGCGCTCAACAAGCTATACACATCCGCCTTCGAAATAGCCTGCCGTGCGCCCGCATTCTTCGCTTCAAAATCGAGCTGCGAACTCGCGTGCAGCGTGTAAATCAGAATAGGAATCGACGGCAACGCGCGATTAATCTGCCGCGTCGCTTCTATGCCATCCATCACCGGCATTCCCACGTCCAGAATAATCAGATCGGGGTTCAACTCGACCGCTTTCTCAACCGCTTCCTTGCCATTTTCCACCGCCGCACAAATCTCCCATCCCCGCTCTTTGAACAGCTTAACCAGACGGCTCCTCGAAAGCTCATGATCATCGGCAATTAATATGCGCTTCAGCAAATGGACACTCCCCACAAGCCACCCTATGCCTTCAGCACCCGCGTGGCGATACATTGATAACCCTAGTTTGCCGACAAGTAACGTTTCGTGCTCAGCTCGTTCCGAGGGCGAGACTCGGCGCTATGATCGCTACGATGATGTTATGGGAAATATCGAAAAGGATGGGAAGCGACGTTGCCGTTCGGGTGTGCGCCGCTTCCCAGTGGGGGCACTACCTAGCAATCTCTAAGTTGGATACGAGCCACCGAAAAAAGTTTCAACGAACTCTGCCTTCTACTCAATCAAAACGAAATCCTCGCCGATCGCCGCCGCCTGCACCGCCTTTACCAACGCCTCGGCCGCTCTCGTTTTCGCTACATACGCTCGAATCCCAATCTTCCTGGCTTCCTCAACGAATTCGCGGTCGGCATGCTGCGACAAAATCACAATCGCCGCTTCCGGCAACACCGCTTTGATTTCGCGCGCCGTTTCAAATCCGTTCAAGACCGGCAGAGTTATGTTCATAACCACTACGTCCGGCTTCAATTTCTTCGCTTCTTCAATGGCTTCAACGCCCGTCGTCGCTTCACCACACACTTCAATCTCCGGGTGCACCAGCAGCGTCGAGCGCACCGCCCTTCTGATGACCGGATGCGTGTCAGCAATCAGCACCCGGACTCTTCGGCCAAGTCGCGCAACCTGTGCACCGCCAGTGTCGGCCATAGCTATGTGCGCATCCCCAGGACGTTCCTCACCCTCTAAAAATTGGATAAAAACCGCCTCAAATGGTTTCACCGGGGCCGCGCCGTATCCATCGCTGTTTCCGCCTGCCCCGCCGAACGCCCTTACCGCCCCGTTTGACAAACCCACGAATTCAACGCAGAATGCATTGCCTCAAGTTTGAGGCGATATTCGAACAATCTCCAAGTCCTATCTGTCTAGAATTCTACTCAACAATCCCGCTGAACAGCCCAGCATCGGAGTCCCATTGAGCACTGCTCGCGGAATACCTGAAGAAATGGTGCCGTCAACGCACGAGCCCGAACGCAGGTCAGCCCCGCGTATTGCCCAATCCGCGCGTCTAGAAGACATCCTAATCACGCCCAAGCTCAGTGCCCGCCATCGCCTGCCCAATCTGCAGGACGAAGGTCGAGCCCTGCGCACCCTTGCGCGCACGATGGCGACCGCCCCGGACACCCTGATTGACACTTTGCTCAGCATGGCCCTCGAGCTATGCCACGCTGACACCGCCGGCCTAAGCGTCCTCGACACCACGTCGCAAAAATTCATCTGGACCAATCTCGCCGGCACTCTAAAGCAGCATATCGGCGGCACCACCCCGAGAAGTTTCAGCCCCTGCGGCGTCTGCCTTGATCGCAACTCTCCGCAGCTATTCTCCTACCCCGAAAAATACTTCACCTATTTCGCTCCGGTTGCGAACCCGCCCTTCGTGGAAGCGCTGGTAATTCCCGTCTACCTGAAGGACCAGACTCCCGCCACTATCTGGATTCTCACTCACAATCCGGCCATCGTGTTTGACATGGAAGATGCCCGCATCATGTCCGACCTCGCCGACTTCACCAGCGTCGCGCTTCAGTTGATTCAATCCGCCGAAAGCGAGAAACAAGCCCGCGAAAAATCGGAACTTCTGATCGATTCGCGTACATCGCAATTGCGCGACCTCTCCTCAAGACTCATGACCTTGCAGGACGATGAGCGCAGAAGAATCGCTCGCGAGCTGCATGACAGCGCTGGTCAATACCTCGCCGCAATATCAATGAATCTCAGCATGATCGAGCGCGAAGATCCCGCCTCGCCCAACTTCAAGGCTTCCATCGCCGACGCCTCGGCAGCCGTCGAACGCTGCACGTCAGAAATCAGAACGCTCTCCTATCTCCTTCATCCTCCTTTGCTCGATGAATTAGGACTTCGTTCAGCGCTGAAATTCTATGTCGAGGGTTTTTCCGAGCGCAGCGGAATCAAGGTGGAACTGAACATTCCGGATGACCTCGGCCGCTTCCCTAGCGCCATTGAAACAGCCCTCTTCCGCGTAGTCCAACAAAGCCTCGCCAATATCCATCGCCATTCAGGCTCGCATGCAGCCGAGGTACGCATCGAAACCGATGCCGAACAAGTCTTGATTCAAGTTTGCGACGAGGGACGCGGCATACCGCCTGAAATCATCGCTCAGATTAATTCGGGCAAACAGGTGGCTGGAGTTGGAATTGCCGGAATGAGTGAAAGAATCAGAAGTTTCGGAGGCCGCTTCGACGTCCGTTCGAGCAAAGACGGCACCACAGTAGAAGTCAGCCTACCCATAACGCAATAACTCCGCATTTTCTTCGTCGCGCCGGCCTGCCGGGTGCCCCATTCTTGCGAAGCAAGGGTGGGTCTTTCCAACGAGGATCGGAGGAGGAATCTGCATTTCGACCCTTCTCGCGCTCCTGGTCAATTACTTAGAGTCTTAATTGGCCACGTCCTACACTGAACACCCTATCGTCCTCCCTTAGACATCCTGTCAGCATAATTCCGGGCCCAGGTCGGTTCGCCCTGACCAAAAGCTGAGGGCGAAATGCCGAGATCCATTCTCGTGGCAGACGACAACCCGTTAATCCGCAGAGTCCTCTGCCGGCTTTTCGAAGCGACCGAGGATTACGAACTCTGCGCGGAAGCCACCAACGGCCGCGAAGCAATCGAACTCGCTCTCAAGCATCGCCCCGACCTCATAATTCTCGACCTGTCCATGCCCGTTCTAAACGGGGTTGATGCGGCGAAAGAATTGAAGAAACTAATGCCCAACGTCCCGATAATTCTGTTCACTCAACATGCCGACCTCACCGATACGATATTGGGCGCCCATCTACCCGTTGACCGCATAGTCTCAAAGTCCGAACCCGCACAACTCATGAGCCACATTAGATCGCTAATCCCGCCAACCCAATCCGCGTCCACCGCCTCAATGTAGCCGTTCGTCGCGCCGGCCTGCCCTGAGTTTTCGATGGGCATCCTGTTTACCCTGAGTTTTCGAAGGGCCCGCGTTTTTGACTTTGGCCTTTCGGTCGTAGGGGCGCCGCTAGCTGCGCCTCTTCGCTTTTCGTATTAATGTAGCTCACCTCTTCAGAGGTGAGGCCTTTCGGCCCTCTTCAGCTCTTCAAATTATTCGTTTCGCTGCGCGGCCTCACGCGAGATTACCTTTTCAGCTGTGCTATGCAATCCGCCCGAAAGCCATCGGAAGAGAAACGTGGCGCCGAGCGCCCCCGCGATTTGCGCCATCACGAAAGGTGGCACGTCTGCTGCTCGAATTCCCGCAAACGTATCTGACAATGCTCGCGCAACGGTCACGGCGGGATTGGCGAAAGAAGTGGAGGCGGTGAACCAGTAGGCGGAAGTGATGTAGGCCGCTACGGCAAATGGCGTTGCACCTGGCCTCGACCGCGAGCAACCCCAGATGACGCACAACAAGCCAAAGGTCGCAACGAACTCGCTAAATACAAGCGGCCATCCGCTGCGAACGTGTGTAGAGAGCGAGTACAAGTGTAAACCAAACATTTCATGCGCCAGTACAGCTCCCAAGATTCCACCGGCAAACTGTGCTGCGACGTATGTCGGCACTTCCCGCCACGGAATTCCGCCTCCGACGGCGTCTGCAAGGGTCACGGCCGGATTGAGGTGTGCGCCTGAGATCGGCCCAAAGGTGAGAATGAGCGCCGCCAGCGCGGCTCCCGTGGCGATCGTGTTGGCAAGCAGTGCGATGGCGACGTTTCCGCCAGCCAGTTGCTCGCCCATGATGCCGGAGCCCACTACGGCCGCCACAAGAAAAACTGTTCCGAGCAACTCCGACGCGACTCGGCGCGACAGTGGCGGGGTCATTGCTGGCCGATCGTGTCGATTTCTTTTTTGATCGCGATTTTGTCGAGTGCCTGCAGCGGTAAGTTAAGGAAAAGGCCAATTCTACGGTCGAGCAAGAAGAATGCTTCTCGGAAAGCTTGTTCTATCTGCTCAGGGCTGCCGGTAACCGCTCCAGGGTCAGGAACGCCCCAATGCGCTGTCATCGGCTGGCCGGGCCACACGGGGCATATCTCCTTCGCGGCGTTGTCGCAGACCGTGAAGACAAAATCTAGCTTTGGGGCTCCCGGCTTTGCAAATTCGTCCCAACTCTTGCTTCTCAGGTCAGCTTTGGGAACGTGAGCAGCCTCAAGCTGCTTAAGCGCTTCCGGCCTGACCTTGCCGGCGGGGTAGCTGCCGGCGCTGTAGGCGGTGAAGGTGGGCTTGCCCTTTTGATTCATAATGGCCTCAGCCATGATGGAGCGGGCCGAGTTTCCGGTGCAGAGAAATAAGACGTTATAGTGTCCTTGCATGTCGGTGAGCTACTTGCAACAAGTGGGCCCACAACAGGATCGCGCGGGCTTGGTCGCGCGCGCAAGCGCCGACTTCGCCGGAGCATCCGCCTCCTCGACGAAAACGCCCCCCGCCTCTCCAGCATCGTCAACGACATCCAAGCCCGCCGCAAATCCGCTAATCCCGTCCCATCGTAGCCGCCGGTCTGTTACCCCGAGTCCATTGCAAAGGGTAAACACGCCCCCCTTTTCTCACAGTCAGCCGCTCGCTGAGGCCTTCGCTTTTTTCGTGCGGATGTAGTCCGCCCCTTCAGATGTGAGGCCTTCCGGCGCCAAAGAGCGGATTCCCAAAATGGTGGCGCTGATCGAAACTTTGTCCTACATTAGGGACAGAAAGTGGATACCTTCACTCCAATCAAACGTAGTGAGATAATGCGCCGGGTCCGCTCGCGCGACACTCAGCCAGAGAAAATTGTTCGTAGCATAGTGAAGCGCATGGGAGTTAGATATCGCAGCTGTTTTCCTAATTTGCCCGGTAAACCGGATTTGGTAATGTCCGCGCAGCGTAAGGCGATTCTCGTGCATGGATGTTTTTGGCATGGTCATGGCTGTGAAGGCGGCAAGCTACCGAAATCAAACCGTTCCTACTGGAAAAATAAGCAGGCGAAGAATGCTCTCCGGGATCTTCGTAACGGTCGAGCGTTGCGATCGAGAGGCTGGAAACTCATGACAATTTGGGAGTGTGAAATCCGCAGAGGTCAACGACTTGAAGCGCGGCTTTCGCGCTTCCTGAAAATGCATTCATGAGCAGATCACAACGACTGTGGTACGAATTCTTCGCGGGCGGCGGGATGGCGCGCTTGGGCCTCGGCTCGGGCTGGAAGTGCACGTTCGCAAATGACTTTTGCCGGAAGAAAGCAACGGCGTACCGCGCGTTTTTTGGACCGTCGCCTGAATTGAAAGTCGCGGATGTCAGCCAGATTACGACTAAAGACTTGCCGGGGACGCCTGACCTGGTATGGGCATCGTTCCCCTGTCAAGACCTTTCCCTTGCTGGGAACGGCGCGGGATTGGAAGGGCATCGAAGCGGAACGTTCCGGCCATTCTGGCAACTCGTCAGTGGCATGGTAGGAGAGGGTCGCGCGCCTCGGCTCGTGGTGCTAGAGAATGTGACCGGCACCTTGACCTCACATTCTGGCAGTGACTTTACCTCTATTGTGAACGCGTTCACGGAGCATGGCTATCGTGTAGGAGCGGTAATTATTAATGCAGCTCATTTCCTACCGCAGTCGAGACCTCGCTTATTTGTTGTCGGGCTTCACGCACAAAAGTCTATTCCACGGCAGTTAGTATCTGCCGTACCCTCGGAGCCTTGGCATACAAGGTCGCTGATTAACGCTTATCAAAGGCTGCCCGAGCGACTCCTGCCAAACTGGATTTGGTGGTCTCTGCCAAGACCGAGCCAAGTTGTTCCTAATCTTTCCGATCTAATCGAGCATCGCCCGACTGGAATCGAGTGGAACTCTGAATCCGATACTCGTAAGCTCCTCCATCTGATGACGGCGAGCCATCGCAAGAGAGTTGAAAATGCCCTGCGAGTCGGCGGTCGTCATGTCGGAACGATTTATAAGCGAACACGGCCCGGAAAGAACGGAGTTATGGCTCAGCGCGCCGAGGTTCGGTTCGACGGAGTATCAGGATGCTTGAGAACTCCCGTAGGAGGTTCAAGCCGTCAGACCGTCATCATCGTAGAAAAGGGTCACGTACGAACGCGGCTGCTTTCGCCACGCGAG